>Ga0209415_10001902_pt1 | contig 39527 bp, 37 predicted proteins | sample PeaSoiSIISIP2007_FD_187696 | JGI IMG/M metagenome (GOLD analysis project Ga0209415, IMG submission 187696) | Peat soil microbial communities from Weissenstadt, Germany - SII-SIP-2007 (SPAdes) (version 2) | ecosystem: Environmental > Terrestrial > Soil > Wetlands > Peat | place: Germany...
CAAGCCAAATCGGCTTGAGACGTGAATCAGTCGCTACATTTATGAATTAGAGCAAGATTCACCGATTAGGTTGATTCAACCTAATCGGATCTTGCTCTAGGGCCGCCGCATCCTGAACTTGGTATCGACGCAGGTGTATTCGGAATAGCCGAGGCGGGCGATGGGCTTCGCGGCGACGATATCGACGCGCCCGTCTTTGATCAGCGTGTCGTCAATGTGAATGCCGACCACTTCTCCGATGACGAGGTCGTTGGGCTCTCTCGGATCCGGGCTCGGCAGCGTGATGATGCGCCACAGGCGGCACTCCAGATGAACCGGCGCTTCAGCGACCCGCGGCGGCCGGACAAGGCGTGAAGGCGCGGGCGTCAACCCTGCTGCCTGCATTTCGTCCGTACCTGCGGGATACCCGAAGGACGTGGCATTCATGCGCTCGCGAAGATCCCATGTCGCGAGGTTGCAGACGAATTCACCCGTCTCCTCGATGTTCCGCCGGCTGTCCTTCAGCAACCCCTCCGCCTTCAGGCCGTTGGGCGCGAAGACCACCATGGGCGGGTCCTCGGCCACGGCGTTGAAGAAACTGAACGGGGCCAGGTTGACCCGGCCCAGACCGTCGATGCTGCTGACCCAGCCGATGGGCCGCGGCACCACCAGGGACTTGAAGGGGTCCGGCGACAGGGGCGCCTTGGTTCGGGTCTCATAGAACATGGATCACTCCAAAAGAATTCAACGGGCCTCAAGCGGCAAGTTCGGCGAGCTTGCGCATCAGCTTTTCGACGCCCTTGACGCGATCGGCGGGATCATCCCACGCTTGGCGGAATACCATGCGCTGGTCGGGCCGGACCGAAGCGCGATCGCCCTGGCTCCTGATGAACCCGATGAGGCGCTCGGGCTTGGGAAAGCGATTTTCATGCAGTCCGACCACCGCGCCCTTTGGGCCCGCTTCCACCCGTTCCACATTTCCCGCCAGGCACAGACGCTTGATGGCGACCACCTTGAGCAAGTTCTCCACCTCTGCCGGGAGAGGTCCGAAACGATCGGCCATCTCGGCGGCGAAGGCGTCGATCTCCGTCTCGTCCACCAGCAGGGCGATGCGACGATAGAGGGCAAGACGCACGGGCAGGTCGGCGACATAGCTTTCGGGGATCAGTACCGGCATGCCGAGGCTGATCTGCGGCGTCCAGCCCGTCCCGGCTGCGGGCCGGTCGCCGCCGCGCGCCTCCGCCACCGCTTCCTCAAGCATGTTCTGGTAGAGCTCGATGCCGACTTCCCGGATATGTCCCGACTGCTCCTCGCCCAGAAGATTGCCCGCACCCCGTATGTCGAGATCATGGCTCGCGAGCGTGAAGCCGGCACCGAGCTGGTCGAGAGTCTGCATCACCTCCAGACGCTTCATCGCGGTGGGCGACAGCCTGCGTTCGGGCGGCAGAGTCAGATAGGCATAACCGCGCAGCTTCGAACGGCCGATCCGCCCGCGCAGCTGGTAGAGCTGGGCGAGGCCGAACATCTCGGCCCGGTGCACGATCATGGTGTTGGCAGTCGGAATGTCGAGGCCGGACTCGACGATGTTGGTCGATAGCAGCAGGTCGTAGCGCCGGTCGTAGAAGGCGGTCATCGCCTTCTCCAGTTGCGTCGGCGGCATCTGGCCATGGGCCATGACCATCTTCACTTCGGGCACCAGCTTGGCGATCCGTTCGGCGAGCCTGTCCATGTCTTCGATGCGCGGGCAAACGTAGAAAACCTGACCGCCGCGATAATGCTCGCGCAGGATTGCCTCGCGCACGATCACCGGGTCGTAAGGAAGCACGAAGGTGCGCACGGCCAGCCGATCCACCGGCGGCGTCGCGATCAGGCTCATTTCGCGCACGCCCGATAGGGCGAGCTGCAAAGTGCGCGGGATCGGCGTTGCGGTCAGGGTCAACACGTGGATGTCGGCACCTAGCTCCTTCAGTCTCTCCTTCTGGGCGACGCCGAAATGCTGCTCCTCGTCGACGATGACCAGGCCGAGGCGAGGAAACGAGATGGACTTGCTGAGCAGCGCATGGGTTCCGATGATGATGTCGGCCTTGCCTTGAGTCACCTTCGCCCGGGTTTCGGCCGCCTCCTTGGGCGGCACCAGGCGTGAAAGCTGGCGCACCGACAGGGGCAGGCCCGCGAAGCGGGCGCTGAAGCTTCGGAAATGCTGCCGGGCCAGCAGCGTCGTCGGCGTGACCACGGCAACCTGCTTCCCTGCCATGGCGACCACGAAGGCCGCGCGCAAGGCCACCTCGGTCTTGCCGAAGCCCACATCGCCGCAGATCAGGCGGTCCATGGGCCGGCCGGCCGCGAGGTCGACCATGACTTCCTCGATCGCCTTGGTCTGATCCTCGGTTTCGGCATAGGGGAACCGGGCCGAGAATTCATCATAGAGACCCGCTGGCGCTTGCAAGTGATCGACGCTCTTCACCGCCCGGGCGGCGGCAGTGCGCATCAGTTGCCGGGCGATGTCGCGAAGCCGCTGCTTGACCCGGGCCTTGCGTGCCTGCCATTGGGCACCCCCCAGCCGGTCGAGCTGGACGGCGGTGTCCTCGGCGCTGTAACGCGAGAGGACCTCGATGTTCTCGACCGGGACGTAGAGCTTGTCATTGCCGTCATAGACGAGCTTGAGGCAGTCATGCGCCGCGCCGCCGACATCGAGGGTTTCCAGACCCTCGTATCGCCCGACGCCGTGATCGGCGTGGACCACGAAGTCGCCCTCGGCAAAGCTCGCCATCTCCGACAGGAAACGGTCGGCCTTGGCACGCTTGCGGCCCGGCCGGACCATGCGGTCGCCGAGAATGTCCTGCTCGGCGATGACCGCGAGGTCGGCGGTGAGGAAGCCCTGCTCAAGGCTGAGAGCGGCGAAACCGACCGTCGCTCGCGGCAAGGCCTTGGCCGCAGGCCAATCCGATACGGCCTGATGCTGGGCCACGCCGTGATCCGCCAACACATGCTCGAGCCGGTCGCGGCTTCCGGCGCTGACCGCTGCCACCAGCACGCGCCGGCCGCCGGTCCGCTCCTCTGCGATGCGCTCGCGGACCGCATCGTAGAGGTTGACCTCGGGCCGCGCCCGGGCTTCGGCAAAATCACGCATCCGCCGGGCACCCGCGTCAGGCTCCCCACCCGACGCCGCGAAAGGCGACAGCAGCAGCTGGCTTCGCCCGGCCAGGCGCTCCGCCAGCTCGCTACGGCCGAGATAGAGTCCGTCGGGCGGCAGGGGTCGATACACAGCCCCCCCGTCCATGCGCCCGCCGCGCAGGATTTCGGCCCGCGCCTGGTAGAATTCAGCAATCTGGTCGAAACGCGCCTGGATCGCTTCCTCAGCCTGGTGGTCGAGGCCGATAAGCGCATTCGGCAGATAGTCCAGCAGGGTCTCCATCCCCTCCACGAACAGGGGCGTCCAATGCTCCATGCCGGGATAAAGCCGGCCCGCGCTGATCGCCTCGTAAAGCGGATCGTCGCTGACCGCGCCGAAGCGCTCGCGGTAGCCGCTGCGAAAGCGGGCGATCGCCGCCGCATCGAGCCGCATCTCGCTGACCGGCCGGATGACGAAACTCTTCCGACGGCTCGCGCTGCGCTGGGTGAGCGGATCGAAATCGCGAATGGCCTCGATCTCGTCGCCGAAGAAATCCACGCGCAACGGCTGCACGGTGCCCGGCGGGAAGAGATCGACGATCCCGCCTCTGACGGCATATTCCCCCGCCTCGGCCACCGTGCTGTTGCGCGCGTAGCCATTGGTGGCGAGGAACTCGATCAGGCGCGCGGGCGCCAGGCCGGCGCCCTCCTCCATGGTCAGCCGTGCTTCGGCAAAAGTGTGACGCAGCGGCAGGCGCTGGAGGAAGGCCGCGACCGTGGTGACCACGAGTCGGGGGCCTTCGGCTTCGCCGGCGAGCCGCCCGAGGGCATCGATGCGCCGTGCGACGATGTCGCGATGGGGCGATACGCGGTCATAGGGCAGACAGTCCCAGGCCGGCACGCTCACCACCGTGCGATCCGGTGCGAAAAAGGCCAGCGCCTCCGTGAGCCGGGCCATCCGGGCGTCGTCGACACACACGTGCAAGAGATCGCGGCGTTCCGCCAGCGCGCTCAGCAGCAGCCCGTCGAAGCCCTCGGGCGCTCCGGCCAGAAGCTTCCGGCCCGGGCGGCCTAGATCGAGCGCCGCCAAGGGTCCGGGATCCAGCCCAGGTCGGTGCCTGATGCGTTCGGCAGCCGTCACGGATTGCCATCCTTGGCCAAACTGGCCGTCAGCAGCCGCCAGAGATCCTCGCCGATCCCGTCCGGCCATGGGGCGCAGCCGGTCAGCCAGTCGTAGATATCGGGGTCGTTGTTTTCCAATAGCCGGCCGTAGCGGTCAAGCTGATCCCGGGCCAGCGCCGCAAGATGGCGCTCGGCAAAGCCGCCCAGGATCAGGTCCAGTTCCCGGCTTCCCCTGTGCCAGGATCGGAAGAGGAGCCGCTTGCGCAGGGTTTGGTCGTCCATGGCCATGGCGTTAGGATGCAAAAGATCAGATCGGTAGCGGGTCATGTAGCTTGCGTCCGGAAGTCCTTTATCCGCTCTTCGCCCAGACCACAACGCTGCCCGGGATCGGGCCGCGGCTCGCCAAACTCGTGGAAAGGATCGCTGGGCGGAACGTCGCGGGCCTGTGCTGGCACTTGCCGACGGGACTGATCGACCGGCGTCTTTCCCCGAAGCTGGCCGATGCGCCGGCAGGGGTCGTAGTCACCGTGACCGTGACGGTCGACGCCCATCTGCCGCCGCCCAATCGGCGTTTACCCTACAAGGTGCGCTGCCATGACGAAACGGCGGGCCTTACCCTCGTCTTTTTCCATGCCCATGACGACTACCTGAAGCGCAACCTGCCCGTAGGCGAGCAGAGGGTGTTGAGCGGGAAGCTCGAGACCTATGGCGGACATCTTCAGATGACCCATCCGGACTACATCGCCAAGCCGGAGGAAATGGCCCAGCTCCAGCGTGTCGAGCCCATCTACCCGCTGACCGCCGGACTGGCGCCGAGACTTCTGGCCCGTGCGATCCAAGCCGCCATAACGAGAGCGCCGGAGTTGCCGGAATGGATCGAGCCAAACCTGCTCGCCAAGATGAAATGGCCGGGCTGGCGAACGGCGCTCTGGGTCGCCCACAACCCGACCTCCGAGGCCGATCTTTCACCGGGCAGCCCGGCCCGTCGGCGACTTGCCTATGACGAGCTTCTGGCGAACCAGCTCGCCATCGCGTTGATCCGGGCCCAGGAGCGCCGGCCCATCGGTCGCAAAATTCGGGGCGATGGACACCTGCGGGCAAGAGTTCTGGCCGCCCTGCCCTATAGCCTCACCGGCGCGCAACAGCAGGCTCTGGCAGAGATCGATGGCGACCTCGCTTCGCCGTACCGGATGCTGCGCCTGCTTCAGGGCGACGTCGGCAGCGGCAAGACCGTTGTGGCACTCCTCGCCATGCTGAGCGCCGTCGAATGCGGCAGCCAGGCGGCCTTCATGGCGCCCACCGAAATCCTGGCCCGCCAGCATCTGGCGACCTTGGAACCGCTGGCCGCTGCTGCCGGGCTCAGGATCGCGCTGCTCACCGGCCGGGACAAAGGCAAGGCGCGCACCGCCACTCTCCATGCGCTTGCCGAGGGGAGCCTGCCGCTGGTTATCGGAACCCATGCCCTGCTCCAGGAGGACGTGGCATTCAGGGATCTCGCCATGGCTGTTGTCGACGAGCAGCACCGGTTCGGCGTTGAGCAGCGCTTGCTCCTGGCCGACAAAGGTCGGCGTTCCCATCTCCTGGCGATGACGGCGACACCCATCCCGCGCACCCTGATGATGACCGTCTATGGCGACCTCGATGTATCTCGGCTGACGGAGAAGCCGCCCGGCCGGAAGCCCATCGATACCCGCACGCTCCCGCTGGAACGCCTGCCGGAAGTCATTGCCGCCGTCCGCCGGGCGGTCGCGGGCAAGGCCAGGATTTTCTGGGTCTGTCCGCTGGTCGACGAATCCGACGCGGTCGATCTGGCAGCGGCCGAGCAGCGCTTCGAGGAACTGAAACAGGCCTTTCCCGAACGTGTCGGCCTGGTTCACGGGCGGATGAAGGGCGCTGAGCGCGATGCCGCCATGGCCGCGTTTTCCGAGGGACTCATCGACATTCTCGTCGCCACCACGGTGATTGAGGTCGGCGTCGATGTGCCGGCCGCCTCGGTCATGGTGATCGAGCATGCCGAGCGCTTCGGGTTGGCCCAACTTCACCAGCTTCGCGGCCGGATCGGCCGGGGCGCGGCACGCTCTACTTGCCTGCTCTTGTACCACCCGCCACTCGGCGAAACTGCCAAGGCCAGGCTCAATATCCTCAGGGACACCGAGGACGGATTCCGCATCGCCGAGGAAGACCTTCGCCTCAGAGGTGCAGGTGAGATTCTCGGTACACGCCAGAGCGGGCTCCCCGATTTTCGCCTTGCCCAACCGGCCGAGCACGCCGACCTGATCGCGCTTGCTCATGACGACGCAAGGCTCGCGCTGGCACGGGATGCCTCCCTCGAGTCGCCACGGGGCAGGGCCTTGCGGGTGCTGCTCTATCTGTTCGAACGCGACGCGGCGGTGAAGACCCTGCGCGCGGCCTAGGTCAGAATCAGGCCCGCGACAGGATATTGGGCTGTGTCTCGGCCCGGGGCCGCGGCGGAGGCGTGACAATCCCGCCGGAAATGACCAGCTTGATTGCCTCCTCCACCGTCATAGACAGTCGATGAACATCCTTCTCCGGCAAGAACAACAGGAAACCCGAGGTTGGATTGGGCGTCGTGGGCACAAAGACATTGATCAGCGGCTCGCCTCCGGTTGCGGAGATTTGATCGATGCTGCGGCCGGTGATGAAGCCGATGGTCCAAATGCCGTGTCGCGGGTACTCCACCAGGGCAACCTCACGGAAGGCGGAGGTACTGCTGTTCACCACGGACTCGACGATTTGTTTGGCTGTTCCATAAATGTTCCGAACGACCGGCATCCGATTCAGCAGGCGCTCGCTAAGGCGAAGCAGCAGCTTGCCCACATACCCCGCGGTCAGGGCACCCACCAGGGTCAGCACGATTACCATTAGAACGAGCCCGATACCCGGGACGGAAAAAGGCAGGTAGGTTTCCGGGTTATAGACCGGCGGAATCAATGAAAAGACCCGCTCGTCGACGAAGGAGATCAGCAACCAAGCGATGTAGACGGTGATGGCCAGCGGTGCCGTTACCAAGACCCCTGCAAAGAAATATCCCCGCAGCCGGGCTCCAAGGCTTATTCTAATGGGTCCTTTCGACGCTTCCGGTTCTTCGAACTTGTCGCTCATAGGGCGATGATAAGGGATCGGAGGCCCTCTTGGACATATGCCGCGTGCAACCGGCCCTGCTTCGGCTACAGCCGATCATGGCCATGCCATCTAGCGGACCAGGCGGTCACCGCCCATCCGCACAAAGTCGTGATGCACGCGGCGTTTTCAGTGAATTCCGGCATATCCAGATCACTCGTATAAGGCAGGCTCCATGAACGCACCCCGGCTTCTTTCTCTGGCGACCGCCACGCCACCTCACCGTATTGCCCAGCAGGTGGTCCGCGCGTCGGCCGACCGGCTCTTCAACGCCAAGCAGGCAGACCTCACGCGGCTGATGCCGATCTACGACAATGCGGGCATCGACCATCGCCATTCCTGCGTACCGCTGGAATGGTACATGGAGCCCCATAGCTGGGTCGAACGCACCAAGCTCTTTGTCGAACATGGCGTGACGTTGCTTTGCGAAGCGGCGCGAAAATGCCTCGACCAAGCCGGCGTCGGCCCTGAAGACGTCGACGCCGTGGTCGCGGTATCGACCACCGGAATCGCCACGCCCAGCCTGGATGCCCTGGTCATCGACAAGCTGGGCCTGAGGCGTGACGCGCGGCGCCTGCCCATCTTCGGCTTGGGCTGCGCCGGCGGCGTCATTGGGCTGACGCGCGCCGTCGATCTCGCCCGCGTCACGCCGGGTACCCGCGTGCTCTACCTTGTGGTGGAGCTCTGTGCGCTCACGTTCCGCTATGGCGACAACCGGCGCAGCAACGTCGTGGCCTCGGCATTGTTCGGCGACGGCGCCGCTGCCGCCCTGATCTCGACCGAGGGGGAAGGCCCCGTCTTCGGACCCTCGGGCGAGCATACCTGGGCCAACACCCTCGACATCATGGGCTGGCAGGTGGAAGAAGACGGGCTGGGCGTTCTGTTCTCCCGCGACATCCCCGCCCTGGTGCGAAGCGAGCTCGCTCCCGTGCTCCGCGCCTTCCTCAAACGCCAGGGCATTGCGTTGGCCGATCTTGCGGGCACCATCTGCCATCCCGGCGGCGCCAAAGTTATCGATGCCCTGGAGGTCGCCTTCGGACAGGCACCAGGCGCCATGGTTGCGGCGCGATCGGTCCTGCGGGACTTCGGCAACATGTCGGCGGCAACCGTGCTCTTCGTGCTCGAGCGGACGCTCGGCATGGCCGAGCGCGGGCGCTATCTCATGTCCGCGCTCGGGCCGGGCTTTACCGCGGGGTTCCAGCTCCTCGAAGTGGCGTGACTTCAGCTAGCTTCATCGTCGTCCTGGTTGCGCTTGCGCGCGGCCTGGAACTGCTCCATGCCCGTCGCAACGAGCGCCGGCTCCTCGCCGAGGGTGCGACCGAGGTTGGGCGGGCCCACTACCCTCTCATCGTAGGGCTTCACCTCGCCTGGCTCATTGTGCTGGGTGTCGCGGCGCCGAGCGTCGTCGCGCTGCGCTGGCCCTGGCTTGCCCTGTTCCTGCTTCTTCAGCCGGCCCGGCTCTGGATCCTTGCGAGCCTGGGGCGGTTCTGGACGACGCGCGTCATCACGCTCTCCGCCCAGCCGCTGATCCGTCGAGGGCCCTATCGGCTGGTCCGTCACCCCAACTATCTGATCGTCGAACTGGAGATCGTCAGCCTGCCGCTGGCTTTTGGCCTCGACGGCGTGGCGCTGCTGTTCGGCTTGGCCAATGCGGCCCTCTTGCTCTGGCGGATCCGGGTCGAGGATCGCGCCCTAGACCCGCGCCGGGACGCCATGCCGACTCAAGGATAGGTCACGCCGGCGTATTGCTGGGACAGGCGCTTGCCGAGCGCCGCCGCATCTTCAAAGCCGGCGCGGGAGCCTTGGCGAAGGCGACCTTCAGGCTCGCAGTGACCCGGCCGCTCACCTTCACGCTGTACTGCTGGACGGCGTAGGGATCCTGGTAGAACCAGTAGGGCGCCAAACCCAGCGGCTGGCCATAGAAGCCCCAGGGCGGATACATCGACCCGCCCGGTCCGTAGAAGCCGGAAAGACCCAGGGCAGGCGGCGGCGCGTATTCCCGCTTCACATCCACGCTCGCGTCGCGATGATCTTCCTCGACCTTCAGATAGGAAAATCCCTCGGCCGCGGCGATCTGGCTGCTTCGCCACAAGGCGAGATCGAAAGCGCGGGTTTTTTCCGCGTCGAGTTGCCGGGCGCGGGCGCCCTCGTCCTCGGGAAGATTGAGCTCAGGCGAAACGTAGTGGATGTCATAGAGGTCGGGAGCGAGGCGCTGGTCCGAATAGCCGTATCCGCCGTCGGGGCTCGCGGCCACCATGGCTGTCTGAGGCGCTCGCGCGGCGCAGCCGCCGATGAGGGCGACCGCGACCACCGCCAACACTCCTGCGCCTAGTCTGCGCATGGCCGAATTTACCATGCGAAGCGGCGCGTATGACCACTGGGCGTAGCCGCGCATGGCGAAGTCCGGTCACAACTGCGTGTAGAGCCGGGGTTACCTGGCCGTGACCACTTTACAGGCACCAGCCGGCAAGGCGAGGCTCTGGCCCGCGCCGAGGCGCAAGACGTCGGCAAGGAATCGGAGATCCCTGATGAAGAGAACAACGCTCGCCCTGCTGGTTGCCGGCGCCGTGATCGCGGCCGGGTACTTTGCTCCGCGATATTCGCCGCCCGCCTGGGCCGACGACGTTCAGGCCGCCGTAGACGCGCGACGTGCACTAATGAAAGCAGTCGGCGGCGAGATGAAGGCGATCGCCGACGCCCTTGATGTCAAATCGACCGATACGGCCAGCATGCAGAAGCATGCCGAGCTGATCCAGGCCGACGCGGCCAGGATACCGACCCTGTTTCCCACCGGGAGCAGCGCCGATGACCTGCCAGGCAAGACCCACGCCAAGCCCGAGATCTGGCAGAATTTCGATGACTTCAAGACCATTGCGGCCACGCTTGGCACCGAAGCCGGCAAGCTCGCGGATGCGGCCAAGAGCGGAGACACGACGGCCGTCGCCGCTCAGCTCGACCAGACCGCACATCACGGTTGCGGCGCCTGCCACAAGCAATTCCGCCTGCCCCTGCAGTGAGGTGTTTCTTCCCGCGACCGGGCGGGCCCTGCCCAAGGGTGACGTCCGTTCGGGCGGCTCCTACTCGATCCCCAAGTGTTTTCTGAGGGATTTGGTCGTGGTCTCCGAGAGGTAATACACGCCGTCCAGCAGATGGCTGTGGTCGGAATCCCAGACTTCGGCGTCGTAGTCCCATTGCATCAGGGAGACAATGCGGTTGTCGTCGCCAACCAGCCGGCGCAACCGGCGGGTGATCGCGCCCTCCCAGGGCGTGAGCGCATGCCAATCCTTGTCCTTGGTCACCGCCAATAGCTGCTTCATGCTGGCGCGCCCGTTGTTGCGCGCGAAGATCATCAGGCGGTCGCGCGTCGCCGCGTCCGCTCCTTTCAGCAGTTTGCGCAACAGCGGCAGTGCCACGTCATGCGGCTGGCGCCAGCGGAAGTTCCGCCGCGTCGACGTGATCGGCGATTGGACCTGGGTCGGAGGGCTAAGCAGATTCAGAAGCTCTGCACGGGCCCCGGAGGATAAGCGGCCAAAGTCGGCCTGGTCGATGACGAGCTGCATGCGGTTCTCCCTTCCGACCGACGATTATGAGCCGAGGAAGCCCGGCCTGGCAACGGCGGGGCCGTCTAGCCCTCGGCCTCGTAGCGCTGCAGAATCTCCGTCACTGGGCCGACTTCCACCAGCTGGCCGTCCCGCAGGAGGGCAAGCTTGTTGCATAGCCGCTTCAGGGTTTCGGGAGCATGGGAAGCGACCACCAGGATATGGGCCGCCGATGTCAGGCGATCGAGACGCTTGGCCGCCTTGTCGGCAAAGGACCGATCGCCCGCGGCGATCATCTCGTCGATGATCAAGATTTCGGGCTCGAGGCTCGTGGAGACGGCAAACCCCAGTCGCAACAGCATCCCGGCCGAGTACGTCCGCAGGGGCAGGTTCAGGTGATCCCCCAACTCCGTGAAACTTTCGATATCGGTCAGATGGCTGAGCGTTTCCCGGCGTGACATCCCCATCATCAAGCCGCGAACCACGATGTTCTCGTAGCCGCTGCTTTCCATATCCATGCCCATGGTGACGTTGGTGAGGGAACCAAGGCGCCCGGTGACGGCGATCCGGCCGGCGATCGGCTCATAGATCCCCGCCATCACCCTGAGAAGGGTCGATTTGCCGGCACCATTGCGCCCGACCAGGCCCAGGCGATCCCCGTCGGCAAGGGATAGAGATATGCTCCTAAGGGCGTGAACCACGACATTGTGACCCGCAGACGCGCCGATGCGTCCGCCGCCCAGCCCCAGGATCCGGTGGCGAAGGGATCGCGAGCGCCCGTCGTAGATCGGGAAGTCCACCACCACATCGGTGAGTTCGATCCTGGACATCAGAGCCAGTAGGTGATCCGGGCCCGGAACCGCCCGAACAGCAGCATGGCCAGCGTCCATCCGACGAGGGTGACCGCCACGGCGAACAGCCACCGGGAAACCGGCGTCGGCACGTTGAGCAGCGGGTCGGTAACGATTGAGAGGAAACTGGCGAAGGGGTTGAGGCTGACGAGCCACCACCATTTCCCATGAAGCGCCTCGGGCACCCATATGACGGGCGTGAGAAAGAACGCCACCTGCATGAAGCTCCCCACGATCGGCGGAAGGTCGCGAAAACGCGTGCACAGGAGGCCCACCACGAGCCCGATCCACATTCCGTTGATCGCAATCAGTGCCAAGCCTGGCAGGGCCAGCAGCGCTCCCCAGCCCGGCAACGGCAGGAAGATCACGATCACCGCGAGCAGTACCACCAGGTTATGGGCAAAGACCATCAGGCTGCGCATCACCACGCGGGCCGGAAACATGGACTTCGGCAGGGCTTCCTGCTTCAGAAAGCTTTCGGCCGCTATGAAGCACATGCACCCGTCGGCCACCATCGTGGAGATCAATCCCCACATGGTGAGCCCGAAGGCCAGCCGCGGCAGGTAGCTGGAAACGTCCTGATGAAAGAGTTCGCCGTAGACGAGGCCCATGGCCCCGATCTGAAAGGCGACGCTCACTGTCAACCAGATGGGACCCAGAACCGAGCGCCGATAGCGCTGCCGCACGTCGAGCCAGGCGAGATGAGCGATCAAATGACGGCGCCGGGCGGCCATCAAGAGATCGAGCCAAGCCAGGCGCAGATCGTGTCGCATACGGCTTTCTTCCGACGCGTCGCTCACAGGCTCCTCTCCGGTGAAGCAAGGGCGTGGCTCCATATCACGCAGCCCCCCGGGCGGCAATGCGACTCTACCGGCAAAGTTCGCCGCCCTTGACCGCTGCCATGATCGGGGACATGAACGGGTCCGATGTTCACTCTCGCGCATCTGTCCGACGTTCATCTGGGCGACGTGGGCATCCCGTCGCCGGGAGCGCTGCTCTCCAAGCGCTTCCTCGGTTTTCTGTCCTGGCATCTCCGGCGCAAGTCCATTCATATTGCGCCGGTGCTGAATGCGCTGGTCGCCGATCTCCGGGCGAGACAAGCCGACCACATTGCCGTCACCGGCGACCTCGTGAACATCTCCCTGCCGGGCGAGTTCGAGCGCGCCGATACGTGGCTCGCCACGCTGGGCTCGCCTGGCGACGTCACAGTGATCCCGGGCAATCACGATGCCTATGTACCGATTGCCTGGAAGCTTTCGCTCGGTCTCTGGGCAGCTTACATGGCCGGCCTCGGGCCCGACGGCGCGGAGACGCCGGCCGCGGGCCTATCGGACTTCCCATTCCTCAGGCGGCGCGGCCCCCTGGCGCTGATCGGGATTTCAACCGCCGAACCCATGCCGCCTCATATGGCCGCGGGGCGCATCGGGCAGCAGCAATTGGCGCGCTTGGCGACGGTGCTGAAGACCAGCAGGGACCAGAGCCTGTGCCGGGTGGTGCTGATACATCATCCGCCGGTTTCCGATCCTGCCTACAAGCTGAAACAGCTCCTGGACAGCGAGGAATTCCTCGCCGTGATCGCGTCGGAAGGCGCGGAGCTGATCCTCCACGGCCACACGCATATGTCCGGCCTCACCTACCTCCCGACGCCCGCTGGCAGGGTACCGGTGGTAAGCGTGCCTTCAGCCTCGGCCAAGCCCACCCAGCACCACGACCCGGCCCGCTATCACCTCTATCGCATCGAACGGCAGGGTGGCGTCTGGCGGATCGACGTGGAGGTGCGCGGCATCGCGCCCGGTCTCGACCGGTTCGTGGAAGAGCGGGGATTTGTCCTCGAGGTGCCCGCGACCTAGTTCGCAAACTCGCCTATTCCGGAACCTCGCCTAGTCGGGAATCTCGATCGTGAGGCCGTCATAAGCCGGTTCAACTCCGGGGGGGCAGCGCCTGGCGACTTCGTCGTAGTCGGCCTGATGGTTGAGATGGGTCAGCAGCGTGCGCTTGGGCTTGAGGCGCTCGATCCAGGACATGACCAGGTCGAAATGGGCATGGGTCGGGTGAGGCTCGAAGCGCAGGCAATCGACGATCCAGAGATCAAGACCGGCAAGGGCTGCAAAAGCAGCCTCGCCAAGCCCCACTACATCGGTCGAATAAGCCATGCTGCCGATGCGAAACCCAGTGGTCGTGGCACCGAACCCATGCTGCTGTTCGAAGGGAACGACCTTCACGGGACCGACGGCGAACGGCCCGTCGATGGTGCGGGCCGTCAGAAACGGGCGATAGAGAACGCCCGAGGTCTCGCTGTTCTGGCGAAAGATGTAATCGAACCTGCGCTGGAGGACCTCGAGCGTACCCGGCCGCGCCCAGGCTTGAAGCGGCGGGGCTCCCGACGTACGTCGCAAATAGCGCAAGTCGTCGATGCCATGGCAGTGATCGGCATGTTCATGGGTGAAGAGCACGGCATCCAGACGCTGGATGCCGGCGTCGAGTAGCTGCATGCGCAGATCGGGTGAGGCGTCGATCAGGACGGCGGTGTCTTCCGCCGCGACATAGACGGATACACGTCGGCGGCGGTTCTTGGGGTTGGCTGGATTGCAGACCCCCCACTCGCCTCCCACCAGCGGCACGCCACCCGATCCGCCGCAGCCGAGCACGACCACGCGCATCAGAGCGTCGTCTTCGGAAACAGGCGCCGGAAATTCGCTGTCGTGCGCGCGGCCAGTGCTTCCACGCTTTCGCCCCTGAGCCCGGCAAGAAACGCGGCGGTATGGGCGACAAAGGCCGGCTCGTTGCGCTTTCCGCGCTGGGGTACGGGTGCCAGATAAGGGGCGTCGGTTTCCACCAGAAGCCGGTCGCCGGGAACTATCTTAGCGATGGCGCGCAGATCCTCAGCATTACGAAAAGTGACGATGCCCGAAAACGAGATGCAGAACCCAAGGGCGAGCGCACGCTCGGCCAACATGGCTGTCGACGTGAAGCAATGGATAAGACCCGTGAGCCCGCCTGCCGCCGCTCCTTCCTCCAGCAGCGCGGCCGTATCTTCCTCCGCCTCCCGGCTGTGAACGATGATCGGCAGCCCCGACAGCCGCGCGGCTTCGATGTGGCGGCGGAATACCTCCCGCTGCCGATCCCTGGGACTCCGGTCGTAGTGGTAGTCGAGGCCCGTCTCCCCGATGCCCACGACCTTGGGATGGCGGGTCAGCGCAACGATCCCGGCGGCTTCCATATCGGGTTCGTTCGCCGCCTCATGGGGGTGAATGCCGACCGAACACCAGACATCCTCGAAACGACGGGCGACAGCGAGGACGCGCTCGAATTCGGTGAGCCTGGTGCAGATCGTGACCATGCCGCCCAACCCTGCGGACCTCGCGCGGGCCACGACTTCGTCCAGCTCCGGCGCGAATTCCGGGAAATCGAGGTGGCAGTGGCTATCCACCAGCATCGCGTGCCCGCCCGCGACCTCGCTCATTCCGCCGCTTCGACGAACCGCGGAAAGACGCCTTCGGGCTTCGGTAGCGCCCTGCCGGCCGGAAGCATCTGCTCGAGGTCGGCGAAGCGCCGGCGCTCGGCCGGCACGGCCAGCTGGTCGAGCAGCCGCGCGCAGGATCCCGGCATGAAAGGCTGAGCGAGGATTGCCAGGCGCCGCAGCACTTCCGCGACAACGTAGAGGACGGTCCCCATGCGCGCCGTGTCCGTCTTGCGCAATACCCAGGGCGCCTGGTCGTTGAAGTAACGGTCGCCGGCGCCGACCACCTGCCACAGCGCCTCCAACCCCAAATGAAAGGCCTGCCGCTGGACATCGGCGGCAAGACGTCCGTGCAGCGCGCCTGCGGCGGAAAGCAAGGCCTCGTCTGCCGCGCTGAAAGTGCCGGGCGCCGGCAGCTTGCCTGCGCAGTTGTTGGCAATCATGGAAAGCATGCGCTGGGCAAGGTTGCCCAAGCCGTTGGCCAGGTCGCCGTTGAGGCGGCCCACCATCGCGCGATGGGAGAAATCGCCGTCATTGCCGAAGGGGATTTCCCGCAACAGGAAGTAGCGCACGGGATCGAGGCCATAGCGCTCGATCAGCTTCAGGGGATCGATGACGTTTCCCAGCGACTTGGAGATCTTCTGCCCTTCGTTGGTCCACCAGCCGTGGGCATAGACCCGGCGCGGCGGCGGCAGGTCGGCGGCCATCAAGAAGGCCGGCCAATAGACGGCGTGGAAGCGCAGGATATCTTTGCCGACCATATGCAGGTCGGCGGGCCAGAAGCGGCGATAGAGCTCGCTCTCCATGTCGGGGAAGCCCGCCGCGGTGATGTAGTTGATCAGGGCATCGAACCACACATACATGATGTGGGCGGGCTCGTCGGGAACCGGTACGCCCCATTTGAAGCTGGTGCGCGAAATCGAAAGATCGTGCAGGCCTCCGCTGACGAAGCTCAGCACCTCGTTGCGCCGACTCTCCGGCGCGATGAAGTCCGGATGGGCGGCATAGAAGGCGAGGAGCCTGTCCTGCCATTCCGACAGGCGGAAGAAATAGCTCGGCTCTTCGACCCATTCGACTTCGGCCCCCGAGGGCGCGCGCTTGCGGCCGTCGGGACCGGTGGCGAGCTCCTCCTCGCCATAGAAGGCTTCGTCGCGGACGGCATACCAGCCCGCGTATTTGCCCAGGTAGATCTGGCCGTTCGCCATCAGCCTGCGCCACAAGGCCTGGCACGACCGGATATGACGCGGCTCCGTGGTGCGGATGAAGTCGTCGTTGCTGAAATTCATCCGCGCCGCCAGGTCGCGGAAATTCTGCGAGACCTTGTCCGTGAAAGCCTGGGGATCCATCCCCGCAGCGGCGGCCGATTTCTCCACCTTCTGGCCATGCTCGTCGGTGCCGGTGAGGAACAGCACGTCGCGCCCGTCCAGCCGCATGAAACGCGCCAGCACATCGCAGGCAAGCGTCGTATAGGCGTGACCGATATGGGGCGAATCGTTCACATAGTAAATCGGCGTGGTCAGATAGTAGCGGCTCTCGGCCATGGTTCCTCCGGTGGGGCGGGTCTTTTCCCATAGGCCGCTGGCCGAGGCAAGATCGTGCGGTTGCGGCTCAGGCCGCCACCAGCTGCTGGAGCTGCAGCAAGGTTCCGATCCAGACCAGCCGCCGATCAAGGTTCAGAGGATCGATGAGCGCGAACTGGCGCTCGGTCGTCTCGAGGAAGGCGAGCCACCGGCCCAGTCCCACGGTCCGGCCAAGCCTGTCCATGCAGCCTGCCTCGCCGGCCAGGACCTCCGCTTCCTGCCGGCCCGTCGCCCGCTGGCGGAGCATGCGGGCGAGCCAGCCCGTGAGCAGCTCGGCGGCGGAGCGGAAGGCATCGTCGGCCCCGCTCCGCCCGAGGCGGTCGGCCATCTGGTTCAGCGCGACGCTATCGAGGCGCGGCAACGATGTCAGCAAACCGACGATGTCGCGATAGAGATCGAGGCCGCCGGATTGGGAAAGCGCGAGAGCCCTGCCGATGCTGCCTTCTGCCAAGCGGATCAAGAGCCTCCGGTCCGCTTCGCCTAGCTCGGGCAGGGTCCGGCTGAGATAGCCCGCGATTGCTTCATCATCGAGGGTGCGCAGGCTGAGCCGGCGGCAGCGCGAACGAATGGTCGGCAAGAGCCGGCCCGGGGAATGGCTGGCGAGCAGGAGTACGGCACGGGCTGGCGGCTCCTCGAGGATTTTCAGCAGGGCATTTCCGGCGTTGCGGTTCATCTCCTCGGCGCCGTCGATGATCACCACGCGCCAGCCGCCCATGGACGGCGTCAGGCGAAGGAAGCCCACGGCGTCGCGCACGTCATCGACCACGATTTCACTGCGCATCCGGCCGGTCTTCGGGTTCTGGCTGCGGGCAACCACTTTCAGGTCGGGATGGCCGCCGCTCGCCACCAGCCGGGAAACGGGATGCCTTGGGTCGACGGCCAGGCTCGATGGCCCGTCGGCGAAAAGCCCGCTGGTTTCGGCCCCGGCAAGGAGGAAACGGGCGAAGCGATAGGCGAGCGTGGCCTTGCCGATGCCACGCGGACCGGTCAGCAGCCACGCATGGTGAAGCCGGCCCGAGCGCGCGCCTTCCAGCAGGGCGCGCTCGGATGCTTCCTGGCCGACGAGTTCGGCGGTCTCCTGGGGCTCCATGGCGAGACTATAGCGCCATACCCAGGCGTTGGTTCACCGCCGCGGCAATGCGCGCCCAGGTCGCTGCCTCGTCGCCGGAAGCATCGATCAGCGCGCAGCGCCCTGGCTCGGCCGCAGCGATGGCAAGATAGCCCCTGCGCAGCGCCTCGTGGAAATCCGAGCCCATCTTCTCGTAGCGATCCTCGGTACCCCGGCGCCGGGCGGCGCGGGCAAGGCCTTGCTCAGCCGGCAGGTCGAAGACCAGGGTGAGGTCCGGCTTCAGCGGACCCAGAACGGCCTCCGCCAGGGCGGCGATGAAGCCGCGATCCACGCCATGGCCGTAACCCTGATAGGCCATGGTGGAATCGGCGAAGCGGTCCGAGATCACCCAACGGCCGGCCGCGAGCCCTGGCCCGATCGTGCGGCGGATATGATCGGCGCGGGCAGCGAAATTCAGCAAGGTCTCGGCCATGGGAGACCAACGCCCAGTCTCGCCTGTGGTCAGGAGCCGGCGAATCTCCTCCGCCCCGGGAGAGCCGCCCGGTTCCCGGGTCTCTACGACGTCCAGCCCCTTGTCGCGCAGCGCCGCCGCGAGCCTCAACACCTGGGTCGATTTGCCCGCCCCTTCTCCACCTTCGAGCGTGATGAAGCGGGCGGGGCCGGACATCGTGGGCTCAGCCCTGAATCAGATGCCGCGCCGCCACGATCATGCGCTGGAAGGCGCCCAGGCGCTCGGCATTCCCGGCGGTAACCAAAGGCACCTCGACGGGCGCCATGCCCGGTGCCTCGATGCGCAGAGTGCCCACTTCACGGCCGGCAACAACGGGAGCCGTCAAAGGTCCATCGAAGACCGCCGTCGCCTTCACCTGATCGCGGGCACCGCGAGGCAGCGTCAGCACAAGGTCCGACTTGGCCGCGAGCGGCACGGTCGGAGTCACGCTCATCCAGACCGGCGCATCGACCAGAGGCGCGCCCGCCTTCAGGATCCGGTCGTCCTCGAAACTGCGAAACGCCCACTCCCAGAGGGTGACCGCCTCGTCGGAGCGCGCCTGTTTGCTGTCCAACCCCTGGACGACCATGATGAGCCGGCGGCCTTCCTGCTGCCCGGAGGCCACGAGGCTGTAGCCCGGGCCCTCCGCATGGCCGGTCTTGAGGCCGTCCGCCCCGACATTCTTGTACAGCAACGGATTGCGGTTGCCCTGCTTGATGCCATGGTAGGTGAAGTCGATCTCCGAGAAGTAGTGGTAGTACTCGGGGAAGTCCATGATCACATGGCGCGCCAGGATCTCAAGATCGTGGCCAGTCGTGTAGTGATCCGGGTCCGGCCAGCCGGTGGAATTTACGAAATGGGTCCCGGTCATGCCGAAGGCCTTGGCCTGGGCATTCATGCGCTCGGCGAAGGCCTGTTCGCTCCCGGCCATGGCCTCGGCGACAACTACGCAGGCGTCATTGCCCGACTGCACGACGATGCCGCGCAGCAGATCTTCGAGGCGAATCTGGTTGCCCAGTTCGACGAACATCTTGGAGCCCTGCATCTGCCAAGCAGTCTTGGACACGGTCAGCATGTCCGAGAGCTTCATCTTCCCGCTCTTCAGCTGCTCGAACAGTAGGTAAACCGTCATCAGCTTGGTGAGCGATGCGGGCTCGATGCGCTCGCCGCCGTTCTTGTCCAGCAACACCGCACCGGTCTGATAGTCCACGATGTAGACCATATGGGCGTCGGTCTGGATGTCCTGCGCCGAAGCGGATGCGGCAGCGAAGGCGGACAGGAACAGCAGGCAGTAAATCAGGCGTTTCATTTTTCCTCTCGGGTTGTCATGCACGGCGCGGCGATCCGTCACTCGACGATCAGGCGGGCGTCCCGGTTGCCCATGGCGATGACCTGACCGAGCACGCGGTCGGCATCGGCGACGGTGGCGATCGGACCCAGGCGCACACGATAGAATCTTTGCGCCCCCAGTTGAACCGGGATGATACGCGCGGAGGCGATGCCGGCGAGCTTCGAGCGCAAATTGTTGGCGTTGGTGATCTGCAGGAAGGCGCCCGCCTGGACGAACAGGTTCGTCGGATGGACAGGCTCCAGGACGACCTTCGTGCTCGGCTGGGGCAACGGTCCCGTCGCCTGCCCGACCATGGATTTTGGCGCCGCGGGTGCCATCGACGCGACCTGGGTTCCGCCCGCCAGCGGCTGAGTGACGACCTTGGGCGCCGGTGCCGCCGCGACCTTCGCTGAACCCAAGCCGGCCTCGCCGCCGCCAAGCTGGGCGGCGAGCTGCCTGCTTTCGTCCGCCATCACCTGCACCCGCACCCGTGCGGTGCCGTTGACGTCCATGCCAAGAAGCTGGGCGGCGCGGTAGGACACGTCGATGATGCGATTGTTGACGAACGGCCCGCGATCGTTGATCCGCAACTGAATCTGCCGTCCGTTCTCGAGATTCGTGACACGGACCAGGGTCGGAAGCGGCAATGTCTTGTGCGCCGCCGTCATCGCGTACTGGTCATAGATTTCGCCGCTCGCTGTCGCCTGTCCGACGAACCCGGGACCGTACCAGGAGGCGATGCCCGTTTCGTCATAGTCGTAGTTGACCGCCGGGTAATACCAGACGCCGTCGACCTGATAAGGCTGGCCGACCTTGTAGCCATAGGTCTGAGTGGGCTGCTGGGTAATCATCTTGGTCTGGTCGACAACCAGGGTGGTCTCGGCGCAGGCCGAGAGCCCGAACGCCAGGAACAGCAATACCAGGCGGGTAAACCGCATCATCTTGTGGGCTGAGTTCTCATGGGCACCGGGCTTAGTAGGTTAGTCTCCACCGATCCGGTCCGCAAGAAGACCCACTGAAGTAGCGAAATAGGTTGAGTGGTTCCATTTCATCACGACCTCGTAGTTCGCATAGACGAGGTAGGCGGACCCATTGGGACCATCCGGCGTAACCAGCGCGGCGCTGATGGGCAGGGCCGGCAGATCGCTGCCATCGAGGTTGTGCAGGCCGACCCGCTTCCATTCGCTGAGGGTGCGAGCCTTCGTCAATCCAGCCAGCTTTCCGCCGAGGCCCTGGGGCAGGTGTACCTCCCTTCCCCATGTCTCGCCGGGGCGCCAATGGAGGCCGGTGAGATAGTTGGCGATCGAGGCGAATACGTCCGCCTCGTTCGTCCAGATGTCGCGCCGCCCGCTGCCGTCGAAATCCACTGCAAACCGCCGGAAGCTCGACGGCATGAACTGGCATTGACCCATGGCACCGGCCCAGGATCCGGTCATCCCGGCAAGGGTGATGTCCTTCTCGTCGAGAATCTGGAGGGCGTCGAGGAGTTCATGGCGGAACATGCTCTTGCGCGATCCGGAATAGGCAAGGGTCGCCAGCGCGCCGACGACGGGGTACCCCCCGGTGATGCGCCCGTAGTCGGACTCGAGCGCCCAGAGGGCCACGATGAACCGCGGCTGGACGCCGAACGACGCCTGGACCTTGAGCAGGACCGGCCGATAGTCCGCCAGAAGAGCACGCCCTCGCTGGACCCGGTCGTCGGTCACGACCTTGGCCAGGTATTGGGCGAAGGTCATGGTCAGCTCGGGCTGATGCCTTTCCTTATCGATCACATCCGGAATCGGGCGCAGATTGACGAAGGCTGCATCGACCGTCGCCTCGGATACGCCATGTGCCCGGGCTTCGCGTCGGACGCTCAGCAGCCAATCGTCGAAGCCATCGGCTCGCACTGGAACCGGAACGCCGACCAGGGTCAGCCCCAAGCCCAGGGCCAGGAAGCGAAGGAAACCGCGATGGCCCGCCATGCCTTCTCCCGAGTCGCAAACTCCGGCAATCCCGCGCTGTTGTGCCACGGCCGCGGTCTTGCGTGAAGACGACGCCCGTTACGGTGAAGGAAACAGAGACTGGCTTCGCCCGAGCCAGTGGTTGGCAATAAGACCGATCCACTCCTTGAGGCCCAGCGAGGCCTTGTCGAGGTTGTCCTGGAAATCCACCTCGAAGTCCGGCGCCGCTTTGCCGGCGGCGGTCTGGTAATCGACCGGATCGGGAATCACCGTCCAGCCCTGGGCGCGGAAGAGGCCCACCGCGCGCGGCATGTGATAAGCTGAAGTGACCAGAAGCCATATCTCGCCCGCCGCAGGACGTGCCAGGGCCTTGGAATCGACCACGTTCTCGAAGGTGTTGCGGGACTCGCGTTCGAAGATGACGCGGCTGGTGTCCATGCCCATCCATTGCAGCACCAGACGCGCTGCATCGGCCTCGCGGAAGTTGCCACTTTCCAGCTCGGGCCCGCCGCCGGAGAAAACGAGCTTCGCGCTCGGATAATGCCGCGCGAGGTCGGCAAAGGCGATGAACCGCTCCGCGTGGTCGTTGACCGTCGGCTGGTGCCGGCTTTCGGTAATCACCGTATTGACCGCGCCGCCCAGCATGATGATGCCGTCGACCTTCGGGGGCAGGTCGCTCAACGGCGGAAACCGCTCCTCCAGCGGCCGCAGCAGCCAGTCTCCCACCGGCAGGAAGGCGATCGCGAGGGCGACCAACGCCGCCAGGACGACGAGCAAGCGCCCGAGGCCACGCCAACGGGTGAAAAGAAGCAAGGCGCCCAGGGCGATGACCAGGACCAGCAGATTGCCCGGTTGGGCGAGAAGCCAACCCGCTTTGCCTAGGATGTAGAGCAAGGAGGTGCTGCCTGATGCCTAAATGCTGTCGTTGACGCAGCTCACATAAACGACCCAGGAGAATGGCTGTCCAGGTCCATCGAACGTCGCCAGCTTTTCGCATTCCCGGTCCAGGGCGGCGCCGATGCCGAAGGTGCGGGCCCGGCTCGCCGCCGCGTCCTCCAAATCCAGGCAGAGGCGATTGGCGGTGGATTCTTGCGCCGAATTCACGGCAAGAAGATGGCAGTATTCCCGCGACCGGTCCTCGCGAGAGGTAAGCGGCGCGGCGGGACGCGGCGGGCTCGCGCAAGCCGTCAGCACCGAGGCAGCAGCAAGGCAATTCAACAATTTCAAATACTTCAGGAAGATGGTCGGAGCTCCGTCTGAGCATTGCGGGCGCGCGCGTCAGGCTAAACCCTCCGTCGATTCCGTTCAGATTCTCATATGACGCTCCCGCCTGCCACCTCGAAGGTGCCGGCTCGCGCCACGCTGCCGCGTTGCAAGGCCGAGGGCGAGCGTCTAGCTTCGGGCGCCATCGAACGACCATGAACCATGAAGGTTAGCCGGCGTGACGCGCCTTGTTCCGAAATCCGTCGATGAGACCCTCGACCTCCTGACCGGCGGTCGCTACGTGGCCGACCGAAGTCTCGCCACGGCGCTCTACCTTGGCTTGCGCCTCGGACGGCCGCTTTTCCTGGAGGGCGAGGCCGGCGTGGGCAAGACCGAGATCGCCAAGGTGCTGGCCGAGACCCTGGGGCGGCGCTTGTTGCGCTTGCAATGCTACGAGGGGCTCGATGTCGCCTCGGCGGTCTACGAGTGGAACTATCCCCGCCAGATGGTTGAGATCCGGCTGGCGGAAGCGGCCGGGGACCGCAGCCGCGAGAGTCTCGGCAGCGACATCTATTCTGAGCGCTTCCTCATCAAGCGCCCCCTGCTCCAGGCTCTCGAGGCCGATCCCGCCGGGGCACCGGTGCTGCTCATCGATGAGCTCGACCGGACGGACGAGCCTTTCGAGGCCTTCCTGCTGGAAGTTCTCTCCGACTTCCAGATCACGATCCCGGAACTTGGTACCCTGCGTGCGGCGGTGCCGCCCATCGTGGTCATCACTTCCAACCGCACGCGGGAGATCCACGACGCCCTGAAGCGCCGGTGCTTCTACTACTGGGTCGACTATCCGGATGCCGCGCGGGAGCTCGAGATTCTGGCGGTGAAAGTGCCTGAGGCCCGGACCGAGCTCAGCCGGCAAGTGGTCGGCTTCGTGCAGAAGCTGCGCAAGGTCGAGCTGTTCAAGCTGCCGGGAATCGCCGAGACCATCGACTGGACCCAGGCCCTCATCGAGCTGAACCAGGTTGCCCTCGATCCCAAGGCCGTGGACGATACGCTTGGCGTCCTGCTCAAATATCAGGACGACATCGCCAAGATCCGCGGCAGCGAGGCGGCCATGCTCCTGGACCAGGTGAAGTCCGAGCTGGCTGCCGCCGGCCGTCATGCCTGAGCCCGGTCAGGGGGCCGAGCGCGCATCCGGCCAGGGCCGGCTGGTCGACAATCTGATGTTTTTCGCCCGCACGCTCAGGGCCGCGGGCCTGCCCATCGGCCCGGGCCGTGTGATCGAGGCGTTGCGGGCCGTGGAGACGGTCGGCCTCGGCCGGCGCGAGGATCTCTACTGGACCCTGCACGCCGTGTTCGTGAACAGGCAGGACCAGCGCCCGCTGTTCGACCAGGCTTTCCACGTCTTCTGGCGCAATCCCCAGCTTCTGGAGCGGATGATGGCGATGCTGCTGCCCAGCATCGGGCGCCCCGAGAACGAGGATGACCGGGAAGAGATCAGCCGGCGTCTGGCCGAGGCGCTTCGGCGCGAAGGGCCGGACGCAGCCCCGTTGGGATCGCCTGAGCAGGAGGAGGACGAAGTCGAGCTGGACGCGACCATGACCTTCTCCGATCGCGAACTCCTTCAAAAGATCGACTTCGAGAAGATGTCGGCCGAGGAGCTGGCGCGCGCAAAGCGCCTGATCGCGGTCATGCGCCTGCCCATCATGGAGGTCCCTACCCGGCGCTTCCGGCCCGATCCGCACGGACGGCGCATCGACATGCGGGCGACGCTGCGCGCCAGCTTGAGAGCGGGCGGGCTCGCGACCCTGAAGCGGCGCGAGGCGCGCCGGCGCCATCCGCCGCTGGTCATTCTCTGCGACATTTCCGGCTCCATGAGCCGGTATTCGCGCGTCGTGGTGCACTTCATGCATGCGGTGACCAACGACCGCGACCGCGTCTTTGCCTTCGTCTTCGGCACCAGGCTCACCAACATCACCCGGCTCTTGCGCCATCGAGACGTCGACGTGGCCCTCGATCGCGTCTCGGAACGGGTCGAAGACTGGTCCGGCGGGACGCGGATCGGCCATTGCCTGGCGACATTCAACGCCCGCTGGTCCCGGCGCGTGCTGGGCCAGGGGGCCGTGGTGCTGTTCATCAGCGACGGGCTGGAGCGGGATGCCGACGCGGTGCTGGGACGCGAGATGGAGCGCCTGCACAAGTCCTGCCGGCGACTGATCTGGCTGAACCCGCTCTTGCGTTACGACGCCTATGAGCCCAAATCCATAGGCGCCAAGGCGATCATGCCGCATATCGACGATTTCCGGCCGGTGCACAATCTGACCAGCCTTGCCGACCTGACCGGTGTCCTGGCCAGGCCCGGCCAACGGCGCATGGAGGGCGTCAGCCAATGGATGCAACAGCGTCGGGCCTGAGCGAGAACATCCTCGAGCAAGCCCAGCAGTGGAAGCGCGATGGGCGCGGCGTGGCCGTCGCCACCGTCGTCGCCACCTGGGGCTCGTCTCCGCGCCCGACTGGCAGCCAGCTCGCCGTGGATCAGGACGGCCGCATGATCGGCTCGGTCTCCGGCGGCTGTATCGAGGGCGCGGTGGTCCGCGAGGCCCAGGAGGTGATCGCCGGCGGAAGGCCGAGGCTGCTCGATTTCGGGATCACCAACGAGCAGGCCTGGGAAGTCGGGCTTGCCTGCGGCGGCAAGCTGCAGATCTGGCTCGAAGCCCTGGAATGAAACAGGCCCTTCTCGACCGGTTGGTCGCCGACCGCGCGGCCAAACGCCCTGCGGCGCTGGTGACGGACCTCGCGGACGGAAGCCAGGCGATCGTCCGCGAAGGCGACGTGGAAGGCGAGCTGGCGCTGGACGAAGCGGCCCTGGCCGACGTCCGCCTTGCCCTTCGGCGGGACGACAGCGACATCCTCGAAGCGGCTGGCCGGCGTTACTTCATCCAGGTCCACAATCCGCCACCACGCCTGTTCTTGGTGGGCGCCGTACATATTGCCCAGGCCCTGGCGCCCATGGCGGCGCTGACCGGCTATGGCGTAAGCGTCATCGATCCGAGGCGCTCCTTCGCCACCGACGCCCGCTTTCCCGGCCTGGCGCTATCCCACGATTGGCCCGACGAGGCCATGGCGGCCCTTGGCCTCGACTCGCGCACCGCCGTCGTCACCCTCACCCATGACCCGAAGCTCGACGACCCGGCCCTTGCCTCGGCTCTGCGATCTCCTGCCTTCTATATCGGTGCGCTCGGGAGCAAGCGAACTCATGCCGGGCGGCTCGCCCGCCTTGCCAAGGACGGCTTTTCGCCCGCCGATCTGGCGCGCATCCACGGGCCGGTGGGGCTTGCAATCGGCGCCCTCTCGCCGGCGGAAATCGCCGTCTCGATCCTGGCCCAGATTACCGCGGTGAGACGCGCGGCATGATTTTCGCCGAGTTGCCCCTGGCCGAGGCCGAAGGTGCGCTGCTCGCCCATAGCATCCGGGTCAAAGGTGCCGCCTTCCGCAAGGGCCGGCGCCTGGGCGCGGCCGACATCGCCGCGCTTTCGGCCGTCGGCCAGACCACGGTCGCCGCCGTGAGGCTCGAGCCAGGCGACGTTACCGAGGACGAGGCAGCCCGCCAGGTCGCCGAGGCCGTCTGCGGCGAGCATCTCTCGGTCGCAGCGGCTTTCACCGGCCGGGCCAATCTGGTCGCCGAAGCGCCGGGTTTGCTCGTGGTCGATCGCGAGCGCCTGGATGCGGCGAATCTGGTGGACGAGTCGATCACGATTGCGACGCTGGCGCCCTTCGATCTGCTGGCGAAGGGCGACATGGCCGCGACGGTCAAGATCATTCCCTTCGCCGTGCCGGGCGAGACACTCGACCGTTGCCTCGCCCTCGCCCGCCTGGGCAAGCCGATCCTTCGTCTTGCCACCATGCAGCCGCGCCGTGTGGCCCTGATCCAGACGCTTCTTCCCGGCATCAAGGATAGCGTGCTGGACAAGACCAGGGAGGTAACCAACCAGCGCCTTGCCGAGCTGCAATGCCCGCCGGTGACGGAGCGCCGCTGCGCCCATCGCAGCGCCGATCTTGCCCGGGAGATCGCGGCGTCGTCCGAGGCCGAAGTGATCCTCATCGCGGGCGCCTCCGCCATCACCGACCGTCGCGACGTCATCCCTGCGGCCCTCGCCGCTTCAGGTGGAGAAATCATCCATTTCGGCATGCCCGTCGATCCCGGCAACCTGTTGCTGCTGGGACGGCTTGGCGAGCGCCCCGTCCTGGGCCTGCCCGGCTGCGCCCGGTCGCCCAAGGTCAATGGCTTCGATTGGGTGCTGCGCCGGCTGATCGCCGATCTGCCCGTCGCTGGCGCCGACATCATGCGCATGGGCGCAGGCGGCCTTTTGAAGGAGATCCCGACCCGGCCGCAGCCGCGGGACGAGCCGGCCCTGGTTCCCCGCGCGCCCCGGGTGGCCGCCCTTGTCCTCGCTGCCGGACGGTCGAGCCGGATGGGTGGGGCCAACAAGCTCCTGACGGAGGTGGAGGGTCGGGCCATGGTCTCCCGGGCCATCGATGCGGCGTTGGCCTCCCGCGCCCGGCCCGTACTGGTCGTGGTCGGCCATGAGGCCGCGCGTCTCAAGGCGGCCATCGGGGATCGTCCCGTTACCGTGGTCGAGAATCCGGCCTTCGCGACGGGCATGGCGAGTTCGCTGAAGGCCGGCTTGCAGGCCCTGCCGGGCGAGATCGACGCCGTCCTCGTCTGCCTCGCCGATATGCCGCGGGTCGGGCCGGAGGTGCTGGACCGCCTGATCTCGGCCTTCAATCCACTGGAAGGCCGAGCCATTTGCGTGCCGACCTGGGAAGGTAAGCGCGGCAATCCGGTGCTCTGGGCCCGGCGGTTTATTCCCGAGATGATCGGCCTTGCCGGCGACGTGGGCGCCCGCCATCTGATCGGTCAATATGGCGAGCTGGTGGCCGAGGTGGCCATGCCCGACGACGGCGTGCTGCTGGACATCGATACGCCCGAGGCGCTCGCCCATCTGCGACAGCGGCCGGCGTGAGCGACGAGCTCTACCACGCCGAACTCGTGGCTCGGGCCCATGCGGGGCGCAGTCGCGGGCGTCTGGCCAAGCCCGATAGGAGCGCGACCCTCGACAATCCCCTGTGCGGCGACCGGGTGACGCTGGATGTCGCACTCGCCGGCGACAGAATATCGGCGGTCGGGCATCAGGTGCGGGGCTGCCTGCTCTGCGAAGCGGCGGCAGAGACCATCGCCCGCCAGGCGACGGGCAAGACCCGCGGCGAGATCGCCGAGGCGACGGCCGCCGTCGCTGCCCTGCTCAAGGAAGGCGCTCCGGCACCCGTGGGCGATTGGGCAAGCCTCGCGGCTTTCCAGCCCGTACACAAAATAAAGAGCCGGCAGGACTGCGTGCTCCTGCCCTTCGAAGCCCTTGCCAAGGCGCTTGCTTAAACGCGGCCAGTCAAGTTCGCCGGCGCGCCGGAGTCGTTGTCCAGCCACGCCGCCCGCGATAGAACCCCCGTCGATGCCTCAGAGAGTGTAGTCGGGCTCCTCTCGATCCAGGATCCGCTTCATCGCGGCGAAGTGCTTCATCGCCGACTCGCCAGAGTCATTGCGCCCGAATGTCGATTGGGCAATTTGGGGCGCGACTTGCTTGAGTGGCTTGCCGCTTTGCATGGCAAGCAGCTGCACCTGGCATGACCGCTCGAGGAAATACAGGTCATGAAAAGCCTCTGCCACCGTCCGCCCGATGACGGTCACGCCATGATTGGCCATCATCAGCACGCGCTTGCCGTCGAGCACGCGGGCAAGGCGTTCGCCCTCCTCGGTCGCCATGGCGAGCCCTTGGTAGTCCTCGTCATAGGCGATGTCGCCATAGAAGCGCAGCGCGTTCTGGCTCGCCCATTCCAGGCGGCCGCCCTCGACCATGCCGAGCGCCGTGGCATAGGGCATATGGGTGTGCATGATGCAGGCGGCGCGATCGCTCGCCTTGTGCATCGGCGCATGGATGCAGAAGGCCGTGATCTCGACCTCGCCCTCGCCCTCGATCAAGCGTCCATCGCTGTCGACCACCAGGAGATTGCTCGCGGTCACCTCGGACCAATCGAGGCCGAAGGGGTTCAGCAGAAACCGGTCGCGGCTACCCGGCAGCATCAGGGTGAGGTGATTGTCGATTCCTTCGTTGAAGCCGTAGCGGTTGGCGAGCCTGAAGGCCGCCGCCAAGTCCACCCGCGCCTGCCACACAGCGTCGCGCAACATGCCAGACACCTCCTATTCCAAGGGCGGCAAACTAGCGGGCTGCCTCGCGCCCTGCAACGCCCCCCGGCCCATGGGTGTTATGCGATACGACGAGGCCTCGTCGAGCCTCGGGCGCAAACGCCGGACTCGAATGGGACCCGGCCGCCGTCTGAACTTAACCGGCTCTCGGTTTGCTCGCATCCACCGATGTCATAGGTCTTTTCCAGGCATGCCAAGCCGCTGGATCAGTTCCTGCTCCTTGCGGTAGGCCTCCGGAAGACTGCCGTATTCCAGAGATGCCTTGCAGTTATCCAGCGCCTTCCTCAGTTCACCCAGCTGCATATAGGCATAGCAGCGGTTGTTGTAGCTGACCGCTATGTCTTCCCTGTCATTCGTGTTCGGGTCGTAAAGATAGGTGTACTTGTCGAGGACATCCAATGCGCCTCGCGAATCGCCACGATCGAAATGGATCATCGACAAGCGTATTGCGGCTTTGGCACGCAAATTATTTTCCGAATCCGCGACAATCGTCCAATCTTGTGACGCTGCGTCCATCTCGTGCATGTCCGAAAAAATCTGACCCCGCCAATAGCGTGCATTTAGATTCGTTGGATCCCTGTTTATAGCGGTTGTGCAGGCCTGCAACGCTGCATCGTTGTCCTTGAGCTGGTAATAGGCATAACATATGAAATGTTCCTCAATTGACCGGCCGCCCATCTGAATAGCCGCGCGCATAGAAGTGATCATGCCGATATACTGATGACTCTTGTTATACACTCTTCCAGAGTGTTCGTAGATACTAGCGAGGGCAAGGTCCTTTTCTTCCTCGCCAGGGAATGACGTGGCCTCGACATCGCTCAATGCGTCCGCGTCCTTCGTCAGTGCGTTGTCATAGAAACCCTTCACAAACCAGGATTCGGCAAGCACCTCGTCTATCACGTAGTTGTTCCGGCCCGGTTTATCCTGCTTGAGCTGGGTGTTGCTGTGCATGATGTCGGCCATATTCTGAAGCACCGCAGTCGAATAGGCATCGCCGCCCGCGGTTCTCACCATGGCGATGAGGATGGGTTCGACGGCGGTGCCATAGAGATATCGGTCGCAATGGTCGTATAACTGAAGGGCGACTCGAACTTCCCCGTCCAGCTCCGGTCTAGCGTAGGTCTTCATGCGTGACCCAACGCATTGAGACAGTTTGTCTCCCGTAACTCCAACATCGCTGCAGGATACGGACGCTGTATCAAGCAGTTGGCTATACAAGCTGAGGTATAGAAGCTTGAGCGGCGAATCATCGGCGGCATGGCCAGCATAGAAATCGACAAACGCGTACATCGCCTCGATGGTACCGCCCCATTTCGGCTCTAATGTGTCGAGGACGACGTCATAAAGCCTAAAAAAGGTCGGATACTTCCCGATCGCCTCTTCGAAGGCATTCTTCATTCGTAGTGACATCCCGGATCCGTGCAAGACCCGGAGCCTGAGAGCGAAGCTGTAGGGAATGCCGGGGTTCAGCCGAATGGCGCTTTCGGCATCATCCAGCGCCTTGCCCATGTCGTCGTCGTAGGCTTTTAGATTGCTGGGCTGGATACCGGCTATGAACCCTTCACCGCGTCTGAACCATCCAGTGTCAAAGTAGTATTGCGCGCGCATCAACAAGGGAATTGCGTCGTTCCTATCCTCGATCGTCCATTGGCTCAGTCGCGCTTCGAAGCTTGGGTCGTCTGCACTGGAGACGTTGTCCATGAAGGTCGCGAACGGTTCGAAGCTCCATCCGTCAAGCCGGCTTCTTGTCAAGACCTCTCCGGTGATGGCGTGTGCGGTTGCATAGTCACCCTGTTTAATCGCGGCACGGACGCGCATGGCCTTCTCGGACGTCAGCTCAACGCTGCGCGGCGGAAGGTTCAGTTTGGCCATCGCCTCGTCGACGATCGTCTCGACGCTCGCGGCCGCGGTACGCTCGGCGGAACCGCGATCGAGCAGTAAGACGGCTACGGCAGCCAGGGACGCCAGAGCGACGACCAGGCTGACGGCAGCCAGCAAGTGGGAGCCCGACAACCGTTTGGAGACTGCCAACTTTGATTGCTCCTTGGTCAAGCTTCGCGGCACCACCAGCGCGTCGTCGGATTTCGGCGGCTCCGCACCATGAAACACACCCGCGCAGGCTGCAAGTTGTACCCGCTGCCGCAACCCATTGCATGCGTTGAAGCGATACTAAGGACGAGAATTATTCTGTGTCGGCATCATGCACAGGATTGCGTCGATCGCGTGAAATTCACTTTGCTCCCTGCAGTCTTGTCAGGATTGTTCAAGCGTCGTCCACTCAAGGCACCCGAGCACTCCCCACGCTGGTTTCGCATGTCTCAAAAACACAAGCAAATCAGTGGTTCTCTGAGATGCCGTAAGTATGGCTGACGCTCAGTGAGACGCTGCTCGATCTCATGCGCTACAATCCTGCCATGGACGAAGGAGCCGCCTATCGCCACGCCCCTATCGAGCGTCCGGAGATGCGCCAGCTGCGCCGGCTCTCGGACAGGGCGGGCTTGTTGCATCTCGCCGGCCATTTGGGACTGCTCGCCGCGGCAGGCAGCCTGGTGGCGTTGGCGCCGGGCGGGGTCGCGCGCATCGCGGCTCAGGCTCTGGAAGGGGCGATCCTTGTTTTCCTGTTTGCGCCGCTCCACGAGTCCATTCACCGTACGGCCTTCCGCAATCGGCGCCTCAATGACGGACTGGCTGCAGCGATCGGCTTCCTGTTGCTGCTGCCGGCCGGGTATTTCCGCTATTTCCATTTCTCCCATCACCGCCATACCCAGGACCCGGCCCGGGATCCGGAACTGGCCACGCGCAAGCCGGCGACCCTGGGCCAGTGGCTCTGGGTGGTGACCGGCCTGCCGCTCTGGCGGGATTCGGCGCTGGGCCTCTACCGTCATGCCGCCGGCAGAGTGACCGAGCCCTATCTCTCGGCGATCCCCGCCCGGCATGTCATCCTGGAAGCGCGGATTCACCTGGCTCTTTACGCAACGGTCGCTCTTGTGTCGATCGCCTGGGGCAGCGACGCGGCCCTGCGATATTGGGTCATACCGGCTTTACTCGGCCAACCCTGGCTGCGTCTCTTTCTCATGGCCGAACATACGGGCTGCCCCCTCGTGCCGGACATGCTGGCAAACTCGCGCACGACGCTGACCAATGGAGTAGTGCGATACCTTGCCTGGAACATGCCGTTCCACGCCGAGCATCACAGCTTCCCCGCCGTGCCGTTCCACGCCTTGCCGACGTTGCATCGGCGTTTGGCACCCTCGTTGCGCAAGACTTCACCCGGCTACCTCGCCGCCCAGCGCGAGATCCTGAATTCACTCGGCTGAACCGCCCCGTCAGGCGGTGAAGACTCGTGCGCCGAGTGCGGCCGCCAGCGCCATGGCTTCCTGCGCCAGCACGCGGCTCTTCGTCACCGGCGGCAAGTGCCGGCGCGTTTCATGAACCAGAGGTGCCAAGGCACGCGGCGGATCCCGGTCCGTGGCAAAGAGCGCCTGAGACCCGACGGCGGCCAGCACCGCCAAGGTTGCATCCAGGCACCGGCCAGCCTCGTCCTGAGATCGCCAGGCAGGAAAGCTAGGCGGGGATACGTCGTTCTGGCCGAATCCGCCGCCTTCGCTGCCCGGCAGGAAATTGCGCTGGGCCGCCCGGCGCGCCTGCTCCGCATAGCCCACCTGCACCATGCCGAAACAGCCGAGATAGCCTTCGTCCTTGCGCAGCTGGTCCGGCAGCAGGGAATGAGCCCCGTGCAGCAGCTTGCTCACATGGCGATCGGCCAGCAGGCAGAGGTCGGCCATGGCCGCCGCAAGGTTGTCCATCGCCGGATGGGCCATGGCGTTGTGATAGCCGCCCGTACTGTAGACGCGCCCCATAGGCGCGGCCTCGGTCGGCGCGAGGAAGACGGGATTGTCGGTTACGGCCTTCAGCGAGGTCTCGGCCGCCGTCTCGGCCGCCTCGGTCGCGCGCCGGAATTGGGCCAGCACACGCGGTAGGACGCGGAAGCTCACCGGCGCCTGATAGGGCCGGCGCTGGGCGCTTCCGCCTGCCATGAGCCGGCGCAGGCGCTGCAGCGTCGCGCTCTCCGCCGGATCGCCCCAGAGCCCCTCCAGCTCTTCGCCGAAATGCCCAAGCGGGGCGCGGATGGCTTCGCAGGAAAGGGCGAATACCTCCTCGGCCAGAGCCAGACGCCGCCGGGCCGCCAAAGCGCTATCGGCGATGAGGGCCGAGGCGCAGGGCGAACCATTGATGAGCGACAGGCATTCCTTCTCGCCGAGCTCGAAGCGCTCGGCCAATCCATTGAAGAGCGGCGCCAGCCCCAGGATTTCGCCGGCCCCACCCTGGCCTTCCAAGCTGACCGCGGGGAGCTTGCGCCCGTCCAATAGCTCTGCCACCGCGCTGGCGAGTTCCGGCGAAATCGCGGCGTGGCCCTCGACATAGTTGGCGAGGCGGGCAAAGACGATGCCGCGTGCCACGCGCTCCGGCACTGCGATGCCAAAGGCGACCATGGCGCCGTGGGGTGGCGTGCGTGCATGCTTCTTGCGCTCGGCCGGGGTCAGCCGCTTGCTTGCCATCTGGCCATAGCCGCTGGTGACGCCGTAGATCGTGATCTCGGGATCGGAGTCGAGCAGGGCGAGAAACTGGCGCCGGGTCTGCGCCATTCGCCGCAAGGCCGATTTGGCAAAGACTGCCCCTTCGCCCTCCCAGGCGACCCGCTGGAAGGTGGCAAGGGTAAAATCAGCGCGCGAGGAAAGGCGGAGCGGCATGGCAGTCTCCACGACGGTTTTCGGGCTTTCTATGGGGTTTCCGAGGCACCCGACGCCCCTTCGACCCCCGTTCCGGACCGGGGCAAATACGACCTGTAATGGCCTGAAATTGCAACATAGGACAGCGCAGACCTGAACCCGCAGAAATGCGCGGGGCCACGCTCTGGCGTCCGTCGGCGGGCTTGCTTTTGTCGACCCGGCCCCGCAGACTGAAGGGTGGTAGGCCGTCGGGGGGAACCGAAAGCGTATACTTGGGCGCGGATCTGGCGCCTGGGCCGCCTCGCGGGACGTCCGGCCGGCTCTGCCGATGCCATGATGAAAGCAGAGTGGGCTTGATGAACGAACGTGAAATGGGTGGTGGGCCGTCCTCTGAAATTCGCGGCAAGGTCAAGTGGTTCAATCCGGAGAAGGGCTTCGGGTTCGTATCGCCTGCGGATGGGTCGCCGGACGTTTTTCTGCATGTCTCGGCCTTGAAACAGGCAGGGCTTCAGGATGCGCCGGAGGGTTCGAGCATCATTTGCGAAGTCGGACCGGGCCGTAAGGGCGTACAAGTCCTGCGTGTGATCACGCTGGACACCACGACTGCCGTGCAACGGCCGCCGCGTCGCCCGCCGGGACCGCGGTACTAAATCCGGGCAAATCCGGATGCTCCGTCCACGGGCGGAGCGGGGAGGTGTGTCGTTTGGGGGCCGACGCCGAATTCGCGCGTCGTGGCTAACTTCCTTGTGTTTTTTGGCCGGACGGCGCCACTTCCCCTGATGGATTTCGACTCACATATGTTTCGTCGCGCGCTCGGGACCTTTGCCACGGGCATAACCGTCGTGACCTCCGTGGCGGCGGACGGCGAACTCCTGGGGTTCACCGCCAACTCCTTCAACTCCGTCTCGATGAACCCGCCTCTGGTGCTGTTCAGCCTCAACCGCAACGCGCTCAGCCTGCGGGCCTTCGAGGCAGCAGGCGTGTTCGCCATCAACGTGCTGAGCCAGGACCAGGAAAAGACTTCGGTCGCCTTCGCTCGCGCGCTCGCCAACAAGTGGGAGGGCATCGCGTACGAGACATGGGACACCGGCTGTCCCATCCTCTCCGGCGCTCTGGCGAGCTTCGAATGCGAGACGGTTTCCATGCATGACGGGGGCGACCATGTGATTTTCGTGGGTCGGGTCCTGCGCCTCAAGGCGAGCGAGGACGGCAAGCCCCTGCTCTATTTCCGCGGTTGCTATCGGCAAATCGACCCGTCCGTCTAGCCGACTCCGGCTCGCCCCATCGCAAGCCTGATTGGTACGAAATTGGCGAGCTCTGCGCCGCAATTGGTTGCCTATTCTTGCCTGCCAGCTTGTCCATCATGTAGGCTTCCCGGCGCCGAGAAAGCAGCCAAGCTCGTCCAGCGAGCCGCCGGCATGCGGACGGCGCCGGCAGGGAAGCCAAAACGAGGAGACCAGAAATGAACCAGACGAAAAAATGGGGCGCGGAGGATTTCTGGGGTCTCGGCTTCGAATGGGACCCGCAATGGCTCCTGACCGACAAGCAGAAGGATCTTCAAGCGAAGATCATCGAACTATCCCGCACCACCTTGCGCGACAACGCTGTCGAATCCGACAAGAAGCTCCTTTTCCCCCGCAAGAATTTCGAGGCGCTGGCCAAGCTTGGCCTGCTCGGCCTGATCGTGCCCAAGGAGCTGGGCGGCATGGGGGAGAATCATGTAGCTGCGGCCATGGTGGTCGAGACCATCGCCCGCTACGGCTGCGCCAGCACGGCCATGTGCTACACCATGCATCTGGGCGCCGTCGCGGCCGCCTGCCTGCGCCACCACAACAACGAGACGATCAAGAACGTCCTTCGCCGTCTCGACAAGGACGTCTTCATCGGCACCCTCTCCTATTCCGATCCCGAGACCGGCTCCCACTTCTGGTATCCCGTATCCTCCGGCGCCGAGAAGGTCGACGGCGGCTGGAAGGTGCGCAAGAAGGCCTCCTGGACGACCTCGGGCGGCTTCGCCGACTGGTACATCATCCAGACCACGAGCCCGGACTTCGGCGGCAATTACGCCGATCTGTCCTGCTGGCTGATCATGGGCAATGAGGTGAAGGCCGAACCCTCCAAATGGGACGGCCTCGGCCTGCGCGGCAATCAGTCGGGCACGTTGGAAGTGGACAACGTCGTCGTCCCGCCGGACCGCATGGTCGGGCCCAAGGGCGATGGCGCCAGCTCGAACGACGAATGCGTCGATCCCTTCTTCCTGCTCTGCTCCTCGGCCTGCTGGAACGGCATATCGCTCGGCCTGATGGACATCGCCAAGCGCCACACCACGATGAAGAAGCATGTGGACGTGGGCATGCGGGTGGCCGATTACCCGACCATCCAGGATTACGTGGGCGAGGCGATCTGCGACACCAATGCGGCCCGCGCACTGGTGTACCAGATGGGTCGGGCCATGGACGAAGTGACCAACAACTGCGATTGGTCGCTGCACAAGGATCTGACCAAGCTGCCGCGCGCCCAGTATCTGCACTGGATGTGGCAGGTGAAGTTCAACGCGGCCAAGAACGTCGCCCATGTCGCCGACAAGATGCTCCATGCCTGCGGCGGCACTGGCTACAAGCCGGGCCTCGGCATCGAGCGTTACCTGCGCGACGGCAAGGCCGGCTGGGTTATGGGCCCCACCAACGAGGTGCTGCGCCAGTTCGTGGGCAAGGCCTCACTGCTCGGCTTCCCGTCTCTCGACTATTGGAACCAGGCGGTCAACGAGCGCGTGCTCCAGAACGAGATCAAGAAGCTCGATCCCGCCGGCAAGAAGGCGCTAGCGGAGAAGCTTCTGCAGGAAGCCGGCAAGTCCAAGGCGGCGGAGTAGCGGCGAAGACGGCGCGGGGCGTCCCCGCGCCGTCTTGCCTGGCCGTCAGTTCGGCAGGCCGTTCTCGAAGCAGTAGTAAAGCTTCTGGTAGCCTGAGCGCAGATCGAGCGTCTTGCGGCGCACCGCCTCGGGCTCCTGGCCCCGCACCACGACATCGGCGATGAGTTCGGCGATGGCTTCCATCTCAGGCTCCTTCATGCCGAGGCGCGTCACTTCGATGGTGCCGATGCGAAGCCCGCTGGGATAGTCCCAGTCCTCCGGCTTGTCCCGCGGCAGCAGGTTCTTGTTGACGATGAGGTTGGCCCGTTCGAGCTTCTGGGCGGCGGCAAGACCGCGGCCATAAACGCCGACATCGGCGATCGTCTGATGGGTACGGGTGTAGCCCTTGGCAGCACCCAGCATCGGGATGCCGCGCGCCTGGAGTGCTGCCGCCAGCGCCTGGGCGTTGCGCACGATCTGGGCCATGTAGGCGGGACCGAAGGCGAGTGCCTCCGCCGTGGCAAGCGCCAGAGCGGCGACGCGATTCACCTGATGGGTCGCGGCCCAGACCGGGAAGACCGCCGTCGTTACCGCCTCGGTGATGGCAGGATCGTCCCAGACGATGATGCCCGATTGCGGCCCGCTGAAGGTCTTGCCGGCCGAGCCGGTCATGATGTCCGCCCCTTCGCGCAAGGGATCCTGGAACTGGCCGCCGCCGATGAGGCCGATCTGGTGAGCGCCGTCGAAGAAGAGCCGACCGCCCCACGGAGCGATGGTCTCCTTGATCTCAGCGACCGGCAAAGGGAACAAGGTCATGGAGAGGCCGAGGCTGACCAGCTTCGGCCTCACCAGAGGTGCGAAGCGCCGGAAGGCGTCGATGTCCACCGTCAGCTCGTCGGGATCGAAGGGGATATCGACGATCTTCAGGCCTCTGGCGCCGGCCGGGCCGACGGGCCGGTTGGAGCTGTGTCCGCCGAAGGGCTGGGCCACGCTCATGATCACATCGCCCGGATCGGTCAGTGCCGAATAGACCACGGCATTGCCCACCATGCTGGCGCACATGCGATGGTCGGCGTAACGGCAGCGGAAATACTTCTTCAGCAGCTCGACCGCCAGGGCCTCGACCTCGTCGATATGGCGGGTGCCGGCGAACCAGCGATTGACCGGTCCGATATGGCCCTCCGCTGCCCGGGTGCCGATCTCTGCCGAGAGCAGCGCACGCACGCCGGGACTGGTCGGCGCTTCCGGCGCCAGCAGGTTGATGCATTGCTCGCCGCGCCAGCGAGCATTGCGCTCGACGGCGGCGAGAATCTCCCGGCCGATGGCGGCGGGCTCCTCGGCCTTGTCGATGAGCGCCCGGGCCGCGGCCAGGACGCCGCGGTCATGCACCTCGATTGCATTGTCATGAATGCCAGGGTTCGCGGGCTGCATCGTCGTATTCCTCTCTTGTCAGGCCATGCCGGTGAACGCTGAAAGCCTAACGCCAAGAGGCGCCGGCCGGATTTCCTTTTGGCTGCCATATCTTTCCAGATAAGCTGAAAACTCTGGCAATTTTTGGAATCCGTGAGAAGAATATGGCTGACCGAAGAAAGATTATTCCGCAAGCGCCCGAGCCGGCCAAAGCGGAACTCGACGCCATCGATCGCAAGATCCTGGCTGCGCTCCAGGAGGACAACCAGATCACCAACCAGGATCTGGCGGCGCGGGTGGGCATCTCTCCCCCGCCCTGCCACCGGCGGGTCAAGCGTCTGCGCGAGGAAGGCATCATCGTGCGTGACGTCTCTCTCGTAGACCCGGTAAAGGTGGGCCGTTCGCTTGTCGTCTTCACAAGCATTACGCTGGAACGCCAGCGCGAAGACCTGCTGGAGAACTTCGAGCGCAAGATGACCGGCTGCCCGGAAGTGATGCAGTGCTATTTTGTCTCCGGCGACGCCGACTATCTGGTCGTGGTCAGCGTCAGCGATATGGATCACTACAACGAGTTCGCCCGGCGCGTTTTCGCCAACGAGCCGAACATCCGCATGTTCCGTTCCAGCTTCTGCCTGGCGCGGGTGAAATACGACACCAAGATACCAGTGGAGTGATCGCCGGCTGCCGATCAGGACCGCGGCTTCAGCTTTTCCGGATCGTAGAACGGAAAGCGCACCACCATCGCGGGGATGCGCTTCTGCTGGCCGTCGAGCTTGCCGACTTCGACTTCGGTGCCGAGATCGGCGTAAGCGACGTCCATGCGGCAAAGCGCGATGTTCTTCTTGAGGATCGGCGAACGTGTGCCGCTGGTGACGGTGCCGACCCGGGCGCGGCCGACATGGACGCAATCGCCCCTGCCCGCCGTCTCGTTGCCGGCAAGCACGAGGCCTACCAGTTTCGTCCGCGGACTGGCCTGACGGCGGAGTAGCGCCTCGCGGCCGATGAACTCCTCGTTTCCCTTGAGGGCGACGGTGAAGCCGATGCCGGCCTCGAAGGGATCGACCTGGTCGGTGAACTCATAGCCGGCGAATATCAGCCCCGCCTCAATCCGCAGCATGTCGAGAGCTTCCAGGCCGAGCGGCGCCAGGTCATGAGGCTTGCCCGCTTCCCATACTGCGTCCCAGACGGCGCCGGCATCCTTCGGATGGCAGAATATCTCATAGCCGAGCTCGCCAGTGTAGCCGGTGCGCGAGACGATGACGGGAATCCCGTTGTGGTCGCCGAGGCGACCTATCGTGAAATGGAACCATTGAATCTCCGAAAGGCTCGGCCGGGCCGGTGGCGTCCAGACGATGCCCGTCAGGATCTCCCGGCTCTTGGGTCCTTGCACGGCGATATTGCAAAGCTGGTCGGTCGCCGACTTGACCCAGACCTTGAGGCCGCGCTTGGCCGCCTGGTCGCGCAG
>Ga0209415_10001904_pt1 | contig 39471 bp, 24 predicted proteins | sample PeaSoiSIISIP2007_FD_187696 | JGI IMG/M metagenome (GOLD analysis project Ga0209415, IMG submission 187696) | Peat soil microbial communities from Weissenstadt, Germany - SII-SIP-2007 (SPAdes) (version 2) | ecosystem: Environmental > Terrestrial > Soil > Wetlands > Peat | place: Germany...
GGAAAAAAGCGAATATCGAACTGCCCCAATACCCATTCCTAAGAAGTTTTTTCACAGCTTCTGTGCCTCTGCGGTAAGGAATTTGCCTTTGCAGCTCTTTTCAGCCGGTAATAATTCTCATTTTTCTTGCTAACCTTTTGTGGTATGTAGGCGTCCTACTTACATCTAAGGAGCGAACCTACATACCGCCTATGACGCCGCCACGACAGCCCTACCAAAACCGCATGGAGATCCTGCAAGGGACCCTGGATATGCTCATCCTCCAGATTCTCCAATGGGGCCCCAGCCATGGCTACGCCTTGAGCAAGGCCATCCGCACCAATTCGGGCGAAAGATTGAAGGCGGATACTGGCTCTCTCTACCCTGCCATGCACCGCCTGGAGCGCAAGGGCTGGATCGACGCCGAATGGAAGGACTCCGAACTCGGCCCGCGCCTGCGCGTGTATCGCCTTACTAAATCAGGTCGCAAGCAACTGGTCTCGGAGCGCTCGCGCTGGGTGCAAATCACCACGGCCATCGCTGGAATTATGAATCCTGCAAAGCGCGGGAGCGAATCATGAGGTTACGATTCTGGACCCGAACGCGGCGGGACAATGAACTCCAGGAGGAGATTCAGGGCCACCTCACGCTTGCCGAGCGCGACCAAATGCAATCCGGGCAATCACGCAAGGAGGCCCATCTCGCTGCACGCCGCGAACTCGGCAACGAAACCATTGTCCGCGAGACCACCCGTGATATGTGGGCCTGGAGGTGGATTGAGAACCTCCTCCAGGACGTCCGCTATGGCCTGCGCATGCTCCGCAAGAATCCGGGTTTCACCGCTGTTGCGGTACTGACCCTCGCTCTCGGTATCGGTGCTAATACCGCCATCTTCAGTTTGGTCGATACCGTGATGCTGAAAATGTTGCCAGTGCAAAAGCCTGAAGAGCTGATGGTGCTCGCCATCGCTGATCCAAAGGCGACTGGAGAACCTAATCCAGAGCTCACCAATCCCATATGGGAACAAATTCGTGATCAGCAGGACGTTTTCTCAGGCGTCTTCGCGTGGTCGCAAGCTCGATTTGATTTGGCGCAAGGCGGGGAATCGCATCTGGTGAATGGATTGGAAGTCAGCGGAGATTATTTCAACACGCTCGGCGTACATCCTGCCGCAGGGCGTCTGTTCGTCAGCAGTGACGACAAGCGAGGGTGCTCCGGATCTGCGGTCCTTGGCTTTGGTTTCTGGCAGGAGCATTACGGCAGCGCGCAAAACGCCATCGGCAGCGAGCTCAGTTTGTCTGGCCATCCATTTGAAGTGATTGGCGTTGCCGCTCCGGGATTCTATGGCGTCGACGTCGGAACAAAATTCGATGTCGCCATTCCGATTTGCGCGGAAGCCGTCATCCGCGGCAGCGGTTCAGCTCTGGACGTTCGCGCAGCTTGGTGGATTAGCGTGGTGGGCCGCCTTAAATCTGGAGTCAGTCCGGAGCAGGTTTCCGCGCGCCTTCTCGTGATCTCCCCGCAGATTTTTGCCGCCACAGTTCCGCAAAAGTGGAGGGTTGAATCACAGAAGAACTTTTTGAGCGGCATCCTCGTGGCGTCTTCTGCAGGCAAGGGTCTATCCGATGTTCGCCGTGCCTATGATCAACCACTCCGAATGTTGATGGCCGTCGTCGGACTCGTGCTTCTGATTGCTTGCGCGAATATCGCCAGCTTGATGCTTGCGCGCGCCGCTACGCGCCAAAAGGAAATCTCAGTTCGCCTGGCCATCGGCGCGTCACGAGCCCGTTTAATTCTCCAGTTGCTCACCGAATGTGTACTTCTTTCATCGGCCGGAGCAGTGCTGGGTGTTCTTTTCGCGCGTTGGGGATGCGCAATTCTCGTCCGATTTATTTCTTCACAACGGAATCCAGTCTTCCTGCAATTCTCGGTGGATGGCCGCATCCTAGGATTCACCGGCGCAATCGCAGTCCTGACGGGAATCTTATTTGGAATATTGCCCGCGCTTCGGTCCACTAAAGTTTCCCTTTCATCCGCAATGAAGGGTGGTCAGCAGGATGAAGCGCCCGGACGAGTGCATTTTCGTCCGGGCCGCTGGATTGTGGCGGGTCAGGTGGCGTTGTCGCTCGTCTTGGTGATTGTTGCCGGACTTTTCCTTCGTAGCTTTAACAATTTGTTGACGCTCGATACGGGGTTCGACCGCAGCAATGTGATGATGATTGCCGCGAACGCACACAACACGAATCTTTCTCCCGAAGCGCGCGAAACGCTGTGGAATCAAGCAATTCAGCGTTTGCAAAGTCTTCCCGGAGTAACTTCGGCGAGTGAATCGGTTATCACTCCGATTAGCGGCCTCGGCTGGAACAGTTATTTCCACCGGCAAACCGGAGCCAGCCCTTCCGGCAGAAATGCTCTGGCAAATATCAATGCGGTTTCGCCCGAATACTTCGCGACGTTACGTTCGCCGATTCTTGCAGGACGAACTTTCAACGTTGGTGATGCCTCCGGCGCGCCTCTGGTCGGCGTCATAAATGAAATCATGGCACGTCGTTTCTTCGGCAGCGCGAACCCAATCGGACAGTATGTTTATATTGACGAGATATCAGGCAAAGCCGGACCACTGATTCAAATTATCGGAATCGTGAAGGACGCAAAATATCGGACTCTCCGCGAAATGACGCCGGCCACAATCTTCTTCCCCGTTGCGCAGTTGGCCGCCCAAGATGCTCAGGGCATGTCGGAACAGCCTTCATTCGAGGTGCGCACGGCCGCACCGCCTGCAACGATCGCAAAAACCGCCGCGGAAGTTTTCGCGTCCCTGAACGGATCGATCTCGCTCAGCTTTCGGACCTTGGAAGAACAGGTGAATGATTCCCTTCGGCAGGATCAACTGCTTGCCTCTCTTTCCGGCTTCTTTGGAGGACTCGCACTCATGCTGGCAGTGATCGGTCTCTATGGCGTGCTGGCGTATATGGTCACGCAGCGCCGCAAAGAAATTGGGATCCGCATGGCACTCGGGGCGGAAAAGGGATCGATCCTGCGCCTCATCATGGGCGAAGTGTCTATTTTGTTGGCCGCGGGCGTGGCCGCCGGAGTCGGAATCGCCCTGTGGGCAACTCACTATTTGCAGAAAATGTTGTTTAACCTGGACGCCCGCGATGCGAAAACCATACTTATGGCCGTCGCCATACTAACTTCTGTCGCCCTGTTGGCAGGCTATCTGCCGGCTCGCCGCGCCGCGCGCATGGACCCCAACGCAATTCTTCGGGATGAATAGGGGAGGTGAATATGCGATTGAACTTTTGGAAGTTCAAGCAACGCGAGCAGCAGCTTGGCGAGGAAATTCAATCTCATCTCACTCTTGGCGCACGGGAGGAAATGGAATCGGGCCGGTCTCCCAGGGAGGCCCGATTGGCTGCACGTCGAGAATTCGGCAACGAAACCATCGTCCGCGAAACCACCCGCGATATGTGGGGCTGGAGGTGGATTGAAAACTTTCTCCAGGACGTCCGCTACGGCCTGCGCATGCTTCGAAAGAATCCCGGATTTACCGCTGTCGCCGTCCTCACACTGGCACTCGGCATCGGCGCGAATACCGCCATCTTCAGTTTGGTCGATACCGTGATGCTGAAAATGTTGCCGGTGCAAAACCCCGAAGAGTTGGTCCAACTCGCCACCATTCAACCGCAATCGGACGGCGAGCCCAATCCTTACTACACCAATCCTCTTTGGGAGCAAATCCGCGATAGTCAGGACATCTTCACCAGCGATTTTGCCTGGTCCGATTGGACGCTAAACCTGGCGCAAGGGGGCGCGGCCCAAAACGTCAATGCCAGCTATGTAAGCGGGGACTACTTCACCTCTTTGGGCGTGAATCCGGCGGCGGGGCGACTTCTCACGGCCAGTGACGACTACCGGGGTTGCCCCGGCACGGTGGTTTTGAGCTATGGGTTCTGGCAAGAACACTTTGGCGCTGCGCCAGACGCCATTGGCAGCATGCTTTCCTTAAATACCCATTCCTTTCAGGTGGTTGGCGTAACCGCACCCGGATTCTTTGGAGTGGACGTCGGCCATAAATTCGACGTGGCGATACCCATTTGCTCGGAAGCCATCATCCATGGAAAGAACTCGATGTTGGCGATGCGTTCTTCCTGGTGGATTGAGATTATGGGCCGGCCCAAAGTGGGGATCAGCCGGGAACAATTGAACGCCCGGCTCCGTGTACTCTCGCCCGGAATCTTTGCCGCGACCGTTCCGCCTAATTGGAAACCGGACATGCAGCAGAAGTACCTGAAGAGAATTCTCAATGCCTCTCCCTCAGCGACTGGAATTTCAAACCTTCGCCGCACCTACACTCAGCCTCTGCGGATGCTCATGGTTGTCGTCGGCCTCGTCCTTCTCATCGCCTGTGCCAACATCGCCAGCCTGATGCTGGCCCGTTCGGCGGCGCGACGCAAGGAAATCGCCGTCCGCCTTGCCATGGGCGCCTCGCGATTCCGCCTGATTCGCCAACTTTTAACAGAATGCATTCTTCTCTCCTTCGCCGGCGCGGTGCTCGGGGTGCTTTTTGCCCGCTGGGGATGCGCGCTTCTGGTACGCCTGATTTCTACAACCCGCAATCCCGTTTTCCTGCAGTTGACCTTGGACAGCCGGATCCTCGCCTTCACCGCAGGAGTCACTGTTCTGACTGGATTACTCTTCGGAATCCTCCCCGCTTTCCGATCCACTCATGTATCCCTGGCCTCGGCCATGAAAGGCAGTCAGGCGGAGGAATCGGAGTCGCATTCCCACTCGCGCCCGGGCCGTTGGATCGTGGCCTCGCAAGTTGCACTCTCCTTGGTGCTCATGATCGTTGCAGGCCTGTTCCTGCGTAGCTTCACGAACCTTCTCACTCTGGATGCCGGGTTTGACCGCAGCAATGTTCTCCTCATCAATTCAAACTTTCGCAATGCAAGTATTCCGCCAGGCCAGTTCGATGCAACGGAACGGCAAATCCTGGACCGGCTCAAGGCTATTCCGGGCGTCATTTCCGTCAGCCAATCTGTGCTTACACCATTGAGCATGAATCAATGGGATAACGATCTCTTCGTTGATGGTGGTGGTGGCCCCACTGGCGATGATGCTGACGCCTATTTGAACTACGTTTCTCCCGGTTATTTCGCCACCCTCCGTTCGCCCATCCTGGCCGGCCGCGATTTCGACGCCGGCGATACGGCCGGTGCACCATCCGTCGGCATCGTGAATGAAACCTTGGCACGAAAGTTTTTTCCTCATACCGATCCCATCGGCAAATACGTCCATCTGGACCCTGAGCAGGGAAAACCGCCCGACCCCATCCGGATTATCGGCGTCCTGAAAGACGCCAAATACAATTCGCTTCGAGACGAAACTCCTCCCACCGCTTACTTCCCTTTTGCCCAGTTGAATCCTCTGACTTATGGAGTTATTGACAACCCGGTATTCGAAGTCCGCACCACGTCGCCGCCGGCCACGCTCTCCCACGCAGCCGAGGAGGCCATCACTGGCCTGAACAAAGCAATCGACCTGAATTTCGGCACACTTCAACAGCAAGTGGACGACTCGCTTCGCCAGGAACAATTGCTCGCCACCCTTTCTGGATTTTTCGGCGGCCTGGCGCTCTTTCTGGCCATGATTGGCTTGTACGGGGTGCTGGCTTACATGGTCACCCAACGACGGAAGGAAATCGGAATTCGAATGGCGCTCGGCGCGGGCTCCAGCGCCATCCTGCGCCTAATCCTGCGCGACGTCGCAATCCTCCTGCTGGCGGCGGGCATCGCCGCCGGCCTGGGACTTTCGCTCTGGGCTACGCGACTTGTTCAGACCATGCTGTTCGAACTGAGCGCGCACGATGCGAGCACAATTGCGCTGGCCGTCGCATTGCTTGCGGTCGTCGCGCTCATTGCCGGATATCTCCCGGCGCGCCGCGCCTCCCGCATGGACCCCAACGCCATCCTCCGGGACGAATAGGTTCTTGTCGCCCTCCCCACTTCGTGGGGGGCCTTCATCTACGACCTATATGGCCCTTGGGGCTTTTTCCTACTCCCCACGCATCATGTCCCCGACGCTTTCCCTCTTCCGAATGACGTGTACGCGCTTCCCTTCCACCAACACTTCCGCCGGGCGGGGACGCGAATTGTAATTCGAGGTCATTGTGCTGCCGTACGCCCCCGCGCCCCACAATGCGAGGACGTCTCCAGGGACGACCTCTCCCAACTGCCACGAATCCAGAAACACATCCCCGGTCTCGCAGACCGGCCCAACAATCGCCACGTTTCGCATTTTCTTTCCGTGATGGTCTTCGGTCACAGTCGTAATCGGGTGCGTGGCTCCATAGAGTGCGGGCCGGATGAAATCATTCATTGCCGCATCAGTGACCACGAACACTTTCCCGCGCGTTTGTTTCGTGTAAAGCACGCGCATTAACAGGACACCCGCCTGCGCAACGATCGACCGCCCCGGCTCAATTAGCAAATGACAACCCAGTCCCTGTGTCTGACTCGCGAGTGTCCGTGCGTACGCGGCGAAAATCGGCGGCCTCTCTGACGTGTACCGCACCCCCAGCCCCCCACCCATGTCCAGATAGCGTAGCCGCACGCCGTGCGCGGCAAGATCACGCACATACGATGCAAGTTTCGCGAGCGCCTGCCGGTAAGGCGTGAGGCTCAACACCTGCGACCCGACGTGCGAGCCAATCCCCTGCCAGTCAATCCATTTCGATTTCGGGTGGGTCAGATAGAGCTTCCGCGCTTGCTCCCAATCCACCCCGAACTTATGGTGCTTGCGCCCGGTTGCGATGTGCGGATGAGCGCCCGCGGCAACATCCGGATTCACGCGAATGGAGGTAGCAGCGCGCCGCGCCATCCGTGAGGCTTCGCGCGACAATATTTCCAGTTCTGCCGGCGATTCCACGTTAAATAGCAAGATTCCCGCACGCAATCCTTCCACAATCTCTTCGCGGCTCTTCCCTACGCCTGAGAAAACCACTCGTCCTGCGTCTACTCCCACTCGCCGCAATCTTTCCAGCTCGCCGCCCGAAACGATATCGAAGCTGCTCCCCATCCGCGCCAATACGCGCAGTACCGTCAGATTTGAATTCGCCTTCACCGCATAACAAATCGTGTGTGGAGTTGATCCCAGCGCATTGCTCAGCGCGCGATCCAGCCCGCGATAGGCCCCTTCCAACGCTGCACGGCTGTAAACATACGCGGGCGTCCCCACTTTTTCTGCAATTTTCTCAAGCGATACGCCTTCGCAGAACACACCTCCACGCCTGCGCTTGAAAAATGGAGTGAAAGTGGCGGGGTCCAGCGCGCGTCTCATGACGCTGTGGATTTTACTTCACTTTGCGGGTTCTCTTTGACCTTGAGGACCACGAGCGTGCGGTCGTCGGCCAGCGGTGCATTCGCCGTGAACTCATCCACCTCTGCCAGGAGCTTGTCCGCCAACTGATCTGCAGTAAGCTCATGATTTGCGGCAATCGCCGCGCACAGCCGTTCGCTCCCAAAGAAATTTCCGTCATGACTGGCGCTCTCGCTAAATCCGTCCGAGTAGAAGGTCAGAATGTCGCCGGCCACCAACGTATATCCCACTTCGTCGTAGGCCACGTCGTCATACATTCCCAGTGGAAATCCCACGAGGTTAAGTTTCTCGCATCGGCCATCTTTCCACAGCAACGGCTGAGTTTGTCCCGCATTGGCCAAACGCAGTTTCTGGCGGCCCTTTTGCCACGTCGCGAAGCACATGGTCATGTATCGGCCTTCGATTTGCCGCTCGCAAAGCAAGTGGTTCAATTGTTTGAGCAACTCCGCGGGCTGGAGTTTTAGCGCAGCGATACTGCGCAATATTCCCGTCGCCACGGCGCCGTAGAGGGCCGCAGCCGATCCCTTGCCACTGACGTCACCAAGCACGATCCCCAGTTGCTGTGGTCCATAACGCAGGAAATCGTAAAGGTCGCCGCACACCTCGCGAGCCGAGCGGATGCGCGCAGCAATATCCAGTCCGAAGTCTTCCACCGGCACGGGACGCAGCAGTGCGCCCTGCATCCGTTGAGCAGCGTGAAGCTCCCGTTCCATGCGCGCCTCGTCGCGCGCCACCCGCTCGTAAAGTCGGGCATTTTCGAGCGATACCGCCAATTGAGATGCCAGAATCGAGAGCACCTGCACATGCTCTTCGTTGAAATAATCCAGCTCCGGACTCTCCAGATCCAGGACTCCCACCACACGGTTCTTGTGGATCAGCGGCAGCGCCAGCTCCGATCGCGTCTCCGGATTGATCATCAAATAGCGCGGGTCCGCCGTGGTATCGGGCACGCGTACCGGCTGACGAAGCGCCGCCGCGGCACCCACAATTCCCTCCGTCGCCGTTACACGCATTTTTCCCACCACCGTCTGCCCATACTTCACATCCAGCCGGTGACGGAACATTTTGGTCTGTTCGTCATAAATCAGGATGCTCAAGATCTGATAATCAATCACGCGCTTGATCAGTTCCGCGGCCCGCGTCAGGAGCTTCTCCAAATCAAGGATCGAGCTGGTCTCCCGCGCAATTTCATTCAGCACCAGCAACGTTTCGGCCTGGCTCTTGGCCCGCTGAAAGAGCTGCGCATTCTCAATGGCGATCGCCAGCCTGCTGGCCAGCAGAGTCAAAATATTCTGCTGGTCCTTGGTAAAATAATTGAGCTGCGTGCTTTGAATATCCAGAACCCCGATGGCCTTGCCCTTGTACATCAGGGGAACGGCAAGCTCCGAACGCACTGTGTCAATCGCGTTGATGTACCGCGGATCTTTCCCTACGTCGCCCACCAGCACGGCTTCGCCCGTATGCGCCGCAGTCCCGGTGATTCCCTGTCCGATAGGAATCCTCCAGTTCTCAACGATTTCTTTTGAATAACCGATCGCGAACCGGTGGAACAGCCGCCCGGACTCCTCATCCACCAACATCACGCTAAAAATCTCATAGTCAATCAGCCGCTTGACGAGGTCCGCCGTCTTCTCCAGGACTTTGTCCAGGTCGAGGGATGAGTTTATTTCTTGGCCGAGTTCCGCCAGCGTCCCGAGGACCGGCTCGGGAACATCAATTTGAGTTTTTGCGGCCACTGGATCCATGTCCGGAATTTCGCGCTGAGGCAATTCTTGCTTGCTCGCGCACACCAATTCAGTCATATCATTATAGCAGGCGTGCGCATTTGCCCGTAAAAACCTGGTGAACCTGTGGAAAAATGAACTTTTCCCAAATCTGGAGTGAGTTGCGTCACGAACTATTCGGAATGAGGGCTTGAGTAGAATTCGTTCACGGCATCCAGCACTACCGGCCACAGTTGGGGGAGCGCTGTGCGCACGGGATCCATGCGTTTCAGAACGTCAGCTCTCGACAGATTGTAGATCCGCCATGTCCCGCCACCGGTGGCGCTGTTCTGTAAGAACGGTTGAATCCGATCCACGGCATGCGCGAATCTTGCTTCCGACGTTTCATGCCTCTCAAACTCTTCCCAAAGACCGCGTAACTCGCTGTCAATTTCTTTGGGCAACAAACCAAATATCCGCTCCGCCGCGCGCAGTTCCCGTTCCTCCTTGGTGGCATTCCCCGACTTGTCGAACGCAAATGTATCCCCGGCGTCGATCTCCACCACATCATGAACCGTCAGCATGCGCAAAACTTTATGCATGTTTACGGGAGTGGCTGCATATTCTTCGAGGACCATCGCCGCCAGCGTCAAGTGCCATGAATGTTCGGCGGAGTTTTCCCTTCGAGCCCCGTCCGTGAGCAGCGTCCGCCGCAAAATATTTTTGAGCTTGTCGGCTTCCACCAGAAAGGCGAGCTGTTGTTGAAGACGATTCGTCCCCATTTTCCAAACCCTGCTCAGTAAGTTGACGCCTTCCCTGTCTCCGTGGCCCGTCCATCCCCGATCGCGCCACCCCGCGCCTGCTCAATAATCTTCACGCTCGCGCTGGCGCCAATCCGCGTTGCTCCCGCGCTGACCATTTTCTTCAAATCATCCAGGGTTCGTATTCCACCCGACGCCTTGATGCCCATCTCCTCGCCTACCACTGCGCGCATCAAGGCCACATCTTCTGCCGTGGCCCCCCCCGATGCAAATCCCGTCGACGTCTTCACAAAATCAGCCCCGGCATTTTTGGCTGCCACACTCGCACGGACTTTTTCTTCATTGGTGAGCAGTGAGGTCTCCAGAATCACTTTGCAAATCGCGCCGTTACGATGGCAGGCCTCCACTACCCCGCGTATGTCCTGCTCCACCACTTCATCTTGCCGGGACTTGAGGGCTCCGACGTTTTCCACCATGTCAATTTCCTGCGCGCCCAGCTTAATGGCTTGTTCCGCCTCAAATATCTTCACCTGGGGCAGTGTTGCCCCCAGCGGGAACCCCACCACGGTGCAGACGCTTACCTTCGTTCCGCGCAAACACTCCGCCGCCTGAGCAACATTCCACGGATTCACGCACACCGACGCAAATCCAAATTTCGAGGCCTCCTGGCACAACTTGCGAATCTCATCACGCGTGGCATCGGGTTTCAACAGGGTATGATCAATCAGTGCCGCGACGCCTTCTTCCGCGGGCTTTACATCCGGCCCGGCCGAAATGCGGTCCGCGCCTGCGTCAATCACCTTTCGAGTTTTGCGCGCGCACTTCTCCACGCATTGCTGGTCGCATCCGGGACAAACCACGTCGTCCAGGTCGAGCCCCGCCAGATTTACCGTGCCCGAGGCGCCCAGGTATCCCAGAACTTCCTCGGTAATGGCGCGAACGAGCTGGTCGAGTTGTGGTGAGTCTTGAGTCATTCCAATTGCCTAAGAAACCGCTCCCGGCTACTTGCTCGCGGAGTACTTGGCCTCTATCGCGCGGATCTTTTCCACGCGCCGGGCATGGCGACCTCCAGCGAACGGCGTCTCCAGCCACACGGCCAGAATTTCACGCGCCACTTCCAGAGGGATCAGCTTGGCGCCCAGTGTCAAAATGTTGGCGTCGTTGTGCTCGCGACTATTGCGCGCGGTCGCGCGATCATAGCACAGGGCCGCGCGCGCTCCGGGCACCTTGTTCGCCGCGATCGCGCTACCGATTCCGGCGCTATCCAGTACCACGCCTCGCCAGGCGCGCCCGCTGGCCACCGCCTCCGCGGCCGCCGCTGCAAAATCAGGATAGTCCACGGAATCCGTATTTTTCGTTCCCAAATCCTGTACTGCGTAGCCCCATTCCTTCAGGTATTCCTCCAACTTCTTCTTCATCTCATAGCCGCCGTGATCCGCCGCGATCGCCACTATCTTTCTTCCCTCCGAATCCATCCCGGCGCCCGCTGCCGCCTTAGGAACAATGGCCGCGCCCGGAATCGGATTACCTTTGGCGTCTTCGACGATGCGGAATGAGATTCCGCGCCGCGCCGCCTCATCACGTGCCAGAGGAGTGATCAACGCGTCGGCAGCAATCCCGATTTCGCCGCCCGCCGCGATCCTGTCCAGATCCGAAGCTGTTACAACCGGCCTCATCTCCTGGCTATGCCCCCTGCTCCGGCGGCAAGGAGAGAACGCACACATCTTTCAAGTTTCGATACCGCTCGGCGTAATCCAATCCGTACCCGACCACAAATTCATTCGGTATCTCAAATCCCACGTAGTCCGCTTTGACATCCTTCAGCATTCGCCGCTCCGGCTTGTCGAGCAATGCTGCAATTCGCAAGCCCTTGGGCTTCCGTTGACGCAACACGCGGCAAATGTATCCGAGCGTCAGCCCGGTATCCAAAATATCTTCCACCAAGATCACATTCAGCCCTTCGATGCTGGTATCCAAATCCTTCACCAGCTTCACCTCGCCTGACGTACGAGTCCCTTTCCCGTAGCTCGACACCGCCATGAAATCCAGCGAAACCTCGATGGTAATCTCGCGGCTCAAGTCTGACAGAAAAATCGCCGCGCCCTTTAGCACTCCGATAAGGTGCACGCGCTGGCCCTTGAAATCGCGGGAAATCTGCCTTCCCATCTGGCCGACTCGTTTCCGGATGGCCTCGCGTTTCAACAGTACACGCAGATTCTCATTGTCTTTCACGCTCATCTCTTGCCTCTCACATGACAAATCCCGTGCCTCACGGACACAAGTATCACGATGGGCCTAGACATTACACGCATGACATGCAACCCAGCAAGGAAACTGAATCGTCACCGCGTTTCTTTGCGTGCATCGAGGCTTGCAAACGCGCCCAGTCGGTGATTCGCGCCACTTTAATCAAACCAGGCGAATTTGTTCATCCGACGTTAACAAAATCCGCATACTCTCCCGCTGTTTTGGCAAGTTTCCAGTGTTGGATAGGATTGCTGGAAGCGGGACCGGGGTGGCCCTGCACGAAACTGGATTTCCACCGCTGTCCGCTTGACATAATTTCCGGCTGTCTCTAGAGTGTCGCACATCAATGTGGGGTGCAGTTGGGGTGATGTTCGCACCTTCGAATTTGCAGGTTTTGGAGTGACGTGCAAGGCCCGCGCGGGGATTTCCGGCATTGGGGGATAGGTTTGGAAGTTTCAAGTTCGATTCGCAAGAGCATTTTATTCCATGAACCATTCGGCATCATGGGCGGAGTGTGCGCTCATCGCCGTTCGTCCAATCAAGTTCAAGAAGCGCCCGGCAAGTGGAGATTCCACTGGCGCAACCCAGGAGGTAGTGAAATGTCGTCAAGCTTCCGCAACTTTGCGGTCCGAGTTCTTGCTGTCTGCACTTTCCTCATGCTTTTGGGCCTGTCCATTCACGCCCAGTCAGAAACTACTGGAGCCATCGGCGGGACCGTTGCCGACGCCCAGAAAAAGGCCATCCCAGGGGCCTCCGTTACGGTGCGAAACGTGGCCACGAATTCAACTTCGCAACCCCAAAAGACGGATGGAAACGGCCGGTACCTGATCACAAACCTGGAGCCTGGCAAGTATGAAATAGAAATCTCGGCCTCAAATTTCACTAGTTACAAACAACCGGACGTCGTTGTTGAGGTCGGCCTTACGACTCCGGTTCAAGTCCAGTTGGGCATTGCGGGGCAGACCCAGTCGATCGTTGTCACCGGTGAAGCCCCTGTCGTGAATACGGAAGGAAATGATTTCACCACCAATATCAACAAGGATTCCATAGACAATCTCCCTCTCAACATCCGCCGCTGGTCGCAGTTCGCGCTGCTCACTCCGGGCGCGGTCCCAGACGGTACATTCGGAGACGTCAGTTTCCGAGGTATCACGGGCCTGCTGAACAATAACACCGTAGATGGTGGCGACAACAACCAGGCATATTTCGCCGAAGAAAAGGGGCGCACGCGTATCGCTTACTCCACCAGCGCCAACGCCATTCAGGAATTTCAGGTCAACACCTCGAGCTATTCCGCAGAGTATGGCCGGTCGGCCGGCGGTGTGGTCAATGCCGTGACCAAGAGCGGCGGAAACGATTACCACGGCGATCTTCTTTATTATATTCGCAGCAACAGCTGGTCGGCCTTCAATCCCTTTGCCACTGCGGCGACTCAGACTTCGCCCGGAGTATTCACGATTTTACCGATCAAGCCTCTTGACCAACGCCAACAGATCGGCGGAGACGTCGGAGGGTACATTTGGAAGGACAAGCTTTTCTGGTATTTTAATTACGACGACCAATTGCACAAATTCCCAGGCATCGCTATCCCGAACAATCCGAACGTGTTCTTCACCGGCATCACCGTTGCTGCCCCCGCTGGAAATCCGGTTACTGCAGGAAACCCGACAGGCAGCGGATGCATTAAGTCCGATGCAGGCATGACGGATGACGGAACGCCAATTGCCTTGGGCTCCGGGTCCACTTTGGCCGAAGGAAATCAACTTTTTTGCCGCGGCATATCGCAAGCGCAAACCAATGCGGCCCTCACTTTCTTAGACAGTTTGACGGGAACTGTCCCGCGGACTGGCGATCAAGGAATCTTCTTTCCAAAACTTAGCTTCAAGCCGGACGGCAACAACGAAATTACCGCGTCCTACAATCGAATGCGCTGGCGCTCCCCGTTCGGAATCCAAACAGGGACTGTGGTTGCCCGCGGTGTGGACAGTTTTGGCGATGACTTCGTTAAGAATGACGCCGCAGTCGTCCGCTGGACAATGTCGCATGGAACTTCGTGGACGAATGAGATGCGCTTTCAGTATGGCCGCGATTTCGAATTTGAATTTACAGATCCTCCCATCGCAGGTGAACCAGTCAGTGCCCTGACAGGTCTCTCGCCTCAGATTGACATCAATGGGTCTGCCTCATTTATTTTCGGCGCTCCAGATTTCCTGCAGCGCGCTGCCTTGCCGGATGAACGCCGGTATCAAGGCGCTGACACTTTGGCTTGGACGCATGGAAAACATTTCTTCAAATTCGGTGCCGACATAAACGGCGTTTCCGACAGAATTAGCAACCTTTTCCAATCCCTCGGTGAATATAGTTACACGGATCGTGTGGACTTCATTTCGGATTACTTGGCAAAGGTTGACAACATTGCTGGAGGAACAGTTTGTTCCACCCAGAATGGCGCGGCAGCTGGAAATGCGCCTATCCCCTGCTATAACAACCTCTCCCAGGGGTTCGGTATAGCGGGGTTCACTTTTACGACTTATGACCTCGCATTCTTTGCTCAGGACGACTGGCATATTACGCGGCGGCTCACTGTGGATTTGGGTCTCCGCTGGGAAAAGGAGATTTTCCCCACGCCGATCATTCCCAACTCCCTGGTGACCCAGACCGGGACTTTTCCAAGCGATAACAAGGACGTCGGCCCCCGCGTAGGCTTCGCATATGATCTGTTCGGAACGGGAAAGACCATTGTCCGTGGTGGTTTTGGCTTGTACTACGGCAGGATCATCAACGGTAATATCTTTAATGCACTGGTCAACACAGGTCTAACGACTGGACAGGTCAGCGCAACTATTTTCCCAACTACAGGTTCGAGCGATTCCGGAACCCCGACTCCAGGGGCTCCGCTCTATCCTAACATCGCTGCGTCAGCCCCAGCAGGCCCGAGTCGCAATATCGTCTTTTTTGCCCCGGATGCGCGTTTGCCCCAAATTGATCAATTCGATTTGGTGGTCGAGCATCAACTTTCGGCAAACACCGTGGTTTCCGTTTCCTATATTGGAAGTATCGGCCGTTTCTTACCGCTGGCACAGGACATTAATTTGCCGGCCCCTACAACGATCAATTACACGCTTACGGGTGCGCCGCCAGTTGAGTTGATTCATGGACCCTCGCTTCCGGCATCGGGGACAACTTTTACTGTGCCCTTTTTTGCCGGAGCCAGGCCAAACGCGAACTTCAATCAGATGTCTCAGATCTCGACGATCGTGCGTTCGTACTATCACGCGGTTGCATTCCAGTTTAACCGGCGGATGACGCATGGCCTGCAGTTCCAGACCAGCTACACCTTTTCTCGAGCTCTGGACGACGACCAGATTTCTTCAGCGACTTTGTCGGGAAATACACCATTCGATCCTGCGAATGTCAAACTTGACTATTCACCCTCCAACTTTGATGCTCACAGCAGATTAGGAGCCAGCCTGGTTTGGCAGCCGGAATACTTCAAGGACTCGAATGTTGTTGCCCGAAATGCCTTGTCGGGTTGGACTCTATCTCCCATTGTTGTTCTTGCGTCTGGCCTCCCATTTACCGGTACGGTCACGGGTAACGCGCCAGCTGGAACAGGAGCCACAACAACTGGCGAAATTGGAGCGAGTGGTTCCAGCCGAGTTCCATTTTTCGCCAGGAACAGCTTCCGGATGCCCCACTACTTCAATACCGACATTCGCCTCGCACGCGATATCCGGATCCATGAGCGTATGGCGCTCCAGCTCTCCGTGGATACGTTCAATTTGTTCAATAACGTGAATATCACCTCCGTGAACAGTTTGCTCCTCCGGACAGGCGGGAGCCCCGCTACGCCGACGCTTGCGTATCAATCTACCTTCGGCCTGCTCTCGAACGGAAATAATGGGACTTTTGCGCCTACTCCGCGCCAGCTTCAGTTCGGAGCGCGCTTCTCGTTCTAGCGTTTACGGGCGTCAACACTCTTCACAGGCTCCCCGATTTCGAATTCGGGGAGCCTGTCTTTATTTGCGGCTTTCTCTCTCGGCTGAAATAACCAACTTTTTTCGCCACGTTTCGCTTTCCCGCGCGTCAAAGTGCATATCAGGGTGTGCCCGCAGCCCGATTCCATCCACCAGGGCTCTAAGGGCGTTGCACGGAGGCTTTCCATGGGAATCTTCTGGCAGGACATGCGTTACGCCATCCGCATGTTGGCAAAGAACCGCGGATTCACTATCGCCGCCGTCATCTGTCTGACGCTCGGCATTGGCGCGACCACCGGCATCTTCAGTGTGGTCAATGCCGTCCTGCTGCGTCCGCTTCCCTATTCGCACCCCGAGCAGCTCATCCGCGTTTACACCGAATTCCCAAACTTCCCCAACGGTGGCCTGCGCCGTTTCTGGGCTTCGCCGCCGGAATTCCTCGATCTTCAGCGTGACGCCCACTCTTTTTCCTCATTCGAGGCTTGGACCACCGGTGGCGCCAATATCGCCGGAAACGTCACTCCCACACGGGTGACGGCCGCTTTTATTAGTGGTGGCCTGTTGGATTCCGTCGGGGTTTCTCCGGTTATGGGCCGCCTGATTTCCCCCGCCGACGACATCCCCGGCGCAAATCGCGTGATGGATATTTCCTATGGCACCTGGCAAAGCGTCTTCGGAAGCGATCCGAATATCGTCGGCAAGGAAACCTACCTCAACGGACGCAAAGCCAGCATTGTCGGCGTCATGCCCAACGGATTCGAATTCCCTCCCGGCGAAGCAACCCCTGCTCAGATTTGGATCACACTCCAAATCGATCCAGCGCATCCTGGTGGACGTGGCTCGCACTTTCTATATCTTCTTGGCCGATTGAAACCCGGTGTAACGGCGACCGCGGCACAAGGCGAACTCGCTTCGCTCGTGCAGGCCTATGGAGCGAAAGCTGCACCGAAAACCCATGCCTTTTCCAACGATCCAAAAAACACTCATACCTTGGTCAGTTTCCCTTTGCAGGCCGAGGTTGTCTCCAGCGTGCGGCCCGCTCTCCTCATGCTCTTGGGCGCGGTCGCTTTCGTCTTGCTTATCGCCTGCGTGAACGTGGCCAATCTTTTGCTGGCGCGCGCCGAAGCCCGTCGCCGCGAAATCGCCATCCGCAGCGCATTGGGAGCGGGGACAGCACGTCTGGCACGCCAGTTCGCAACAGAGGGCGTCCTGCTCTCGCTGCTGGGCGCCATTCTCGGCCTGGGTCTTGCTTCCGGAGGTCTGCGCCTGATTCAGCTTACCAATGCGGGAGGCTTGCCGCGTGCCGCTGAAATCGCCATGGATTGGCGCGTACTTCTTTTCACATTATTCACCACAGTTGTCACCGGAGTTCTATTCGGTCTCGCTCCATTTCTACCACTTCTCTTCTCGCATCTCTCCGAATCATTGAAAGACACCGCCGGCGGCTCAACCAGCGGCTCCGGCGCGCAACTCTTCCGCCGAATTCTTGTAGCGGGCGAACTTGCCCTTGCACTGGTGCTCTTGATCGGCTGCGGACTCATGCTCCGTGCCTTCTGGAAGCTTCAGGAAGTCCACACCGGATTCGACGGGCGAAACGTCATCTCCATGTCCATTGCCCTGCCTGGCGCTTCTTATTCAAGACCTGAGCAAATTGACAGTCTCTGGACTCGCTTCGAAGAGCGCTTGCACCAGATCCCCGGCGTCGAATCCGCGGCCATCGCATATGGTCTGGCGCCCGCGCGCCCTCCGGATATGAATGACACTGATATCGAAGGACTGGTGACCAAACCAGGCGGTCCTATAAAGAATGTGGATTACTACCAAATGGTCAGCAAAGACTATTTCGCAGCTATGCGCATACGCTTGATTGCCGGCCGTTTTTTTGATGAACGGGACGCGAAGGGCGCCCCTGATGTCGTCATCATCAACCAGACCATGGCGCGTGCCTTTTGGCCCGGCGAAAACGCTATCGGCCATCGCATTCGCCCCGGATTCCAAGATCCCTGGTGCACTATCGTCGGAATCGTGGACGACGTGAAAAACGCGGGACTTGACCGCCCCGCCGGAACTGAACTCTATTTGCCCATCCATCAGACTCAAGCCCAATTAAACGGCGTTTCAGACATGTATATTATTCTTCGCGGACGGGGAGACCCGCGCTTGTTTACAAGCGCTGTTCGGCGAGACCTTAACGAACTTGACTCATCACTTCCACTTTCCAATATTCGCCTGATGGAGGACGTATTAAGCTCCGCCCAGTCTCGTCCGCGGTTCCTGACCCTACTCTTGGGACTGTTCTCCGGAGTCGCTCTGGCCATCGCCACTGTCGGCATCTATGGCGTCATTTCTTACTCAGTACAGCGCCGCTCCAAGGAATTCGGCCTGCGCATGGCTTTGGGCGCGCAGCCCGTGGACGTCCTGGGACTGGTAATAAAGCAGGGAGCGGGTTTGGCTTTGCTTGGGGTTGGCGCGGGGCTTGTCGCCGCATTCGCCCTTACGCGTTTGATGACCACGTTGCTATTCGGCGTGACACCCACTGATCCGCTCACATTCGTGATCGTCTCGCTCCTGCTCGCAGTCGTGGCTCTCGCGGCTTGCTATGTTCCGGCGCGTCGCGCCACAAAAGTGGATCCAATCCAGATTCTGCGCTACGAGTAGGCAGGTTTCGAAAACCTTCCTCACCGATCATTTTGTCGCTGATGCGGGTGGCGTGTACGTAAGCCGCAGGATGCTCGCCGCCGCCGAAAAGCGTACCGCGTCCGATTTATCATCCAGCAGCGGAACCATTTTGCTCGCGAGGGATGGGTCATTACGTAATCCCATGGCTTTCAACGCAGTGGCCCTCACAATCCATTCTTTGTCTTCGGAGGCTGCTTCCAACGCTTGCAAACTCTCCGGATCGGGGTCGTTCACAAGCGCCATTGCTGCCGACGCTCGCACCGGAGCGGGATTGTTCATATGCAACGCATTCCAAGCAGCCACACCATAGCCGCCAAACGGCGCAAACGTAATTCCCTGCTCCACAACCAGCGTAATCAACTTGTTGTGGTCCCTTAGCGTGCTCATCGCTTCTTGTGGAAGCGATTCGCCGGTTTTTCTCCTGCCGGTCAACACTTCGTAGTAAGCGGCATATCCCTCGTCATTTTTCATGGCCACTAACGCAGCAGCGGCAGCCAACCCCACAGTCAAATCGTGATCTCGCAGCGCCTTTTGAAGATCCGGAATCGATGACTTGGAGCGCATCTCGCCCAATCCATTTGCTGCCGCCACGCGGACGGCGGGAATTTTGTCCTCCAAGGCTTCTTCCATCAGTTTCACCGCTCGGGGCTCCTGCCTCATCGTCCCCATGGCTTGGACGGCCAGCGCGCGTTGCTTGTATTCCTTGCTTTCAGCTCCTTCTTGCAGCATCTTCCAGGTCCTTTCCCGCAAAGTGGCAGTGACGGGGATTCTCGGCGACCGTACCACACGCGGATCTGACGTCACGGACTGTGTGAGCGACACAAGAATCAGTGCAACTGCGCATCGACATGCACGCGTAGGACTAGATAACCACATCGGCCCCCTCCAGTGAAATCAAATGCTTTCCATGAGTTTAAAACCGGCTCAACCGTTTTGAAAGCGGAGCCGTATAGTTTCCACGGCACGCGGCAGGCCAAATCATCTGGCAGCCCAACCGGGCATTTCTCGTCCCACCGTCATCGCCTCGGCCGCCCAGCGTCCCAGATGAACAGAGAGCGCCACGCCGTGCCCGCTGAAGCCGCCGATCACAATCACGCGCGGACTTTTCGTGTGCCTCTCAAACATCGGTCGCCACCGATCCGCGAACAGATTTGGCCCGCCCCACCGGTGTGTGAATTGCACCTTTCCCAACTCGGAGTGCAACCCGCGCACACGCTTTTCCAGTAACGCGATTAGCCTCGCCGCCTCTCCGCGCTCAACATCCACTTCATCCAACTCGCGCCAATCCCGCAGATGGATCAGCCCACTCCCAAAAACAACACCATTTGTCTTTAGCAATCGTCCCCACAAATACGGAAGATCAATCGTGTAAAACGGTTTGCGTGACGTCAAGCCGAGTGTATCCAGGGTTGCATCCGGCAACGGCTTCGTTGCCACAGCTAGCGTGAATTTCGGCTGTGCCCGTCCGGCAATTCCGCTCAGCTCCAACGACTGCGCGTTGGTGGCAATAATCGCGTGCCCGACAACAAATTCCCTCCCGCCCACTTTCAGTCGCAGCGGATCTCCAAACTGAATGTCATCCAGGCGCGAATTCTCAAGAATCACTGCACCAGCGCTTTCGGCCGCGCGCGCCAACCCGGTCAGCATCTTCCCCGGATCAATGGTTCCTCCCGCAACTTCACCCGTCACTTTCAGCATTCCCGAGTCCTGCCAGGAAATCGGCGATCCCGCAATCCCGCCGTGGTGACCCACTTCCAAGGCTCCGGAAAGCGTGAGGTCGCAATCCACCGCCAAATCCTTCAACGTCGCGCGCAATCCGCTTAGAACATCGCCGAGCCCGGGTAGATCTCCCGCCGCTGTCTCTCCCAGGGCGATTCCACCCGTATGTCCGCTCGAGCCCGCACCAATTTTGTCCGCCTCAAGCACCAGTACACTTTTCCGCGAGTCCAGGCGCCTCAGCCACGCCGCAGCGGCCAGTCCCGTGAATCCTCCTCCAATCACTGCACAATCCACTCTTTCCGGGAGCACACAAAGAGACGGACGAAAGTCCACACTCCAGGGAGTGTTACCCCACCTCTTCCTTTCTGGCGATACAGCCAATTTCCCTCCAGCAAGAAACGGAATCCGTCCATTCTAGCGTGCCGCCATATTCCCATATTATTTTTCCTCTGCCTAAATCCAATCCCCTTCCTCTGTCGTACTTGAGATGTAGGTTCAATCTCAACAAAGGACACAAAATGAAAACACGATTTCTCTTTTCACTGTTGGCAATGCTGGTGCTCGGCGTTTCCATCGTTTCCGCTCAGAAGGATCCCATGGTTGGTGGAGCTGCAATGTTCCCCACCAAAGACATCATCGACAACGCCGTAAATTCCGCTGATCACACCACGCTCGTGGCCGCGGTGAAGGCCGCGGGCCTTGTTGACACCCTCAAGAGCGCGGGCCCGTTCACCGTTTTCGCTCCCACGAATGAGGCCTTCGCAAAACTGCCCGCGGGCACAGTGGACAATCTCCTGAAGCCCGAAAACAAGGACATGTTGACGAAAATCCTTACCTACCACGTTGTCGCGGGCAAGCTCAGCGCCGTCGACATCATGAAGCTCATCAAGGCGGGCAATGGCAAGACGGAATTGAAGACCGTGAGCGGCGGCTCGCTCTGGGCCATGGCGCATGATGGCAAGATCGTGTTGCATGATGAGAAGGGCGGGATGTCCACCATCACGATTGCAAACGTCTTCCAGTCGAACGGAGTCATTCAGGTGGTTGACTCCGTCCTTCTTCCCAACTAGCTCACCTTCAAACCTAGTTCCCCTCCACATTTCGTGGTCAGGGAAAAAAGCAGAGTCCCCTCGCCCAAACCATCCAGGGCGGGGGGATTCGCTTTTGCAATTACGGATTGTATTTCTTCAGCCAATCCGCGATTTCTTTGATGACGTCGCGCCGCTGCTCAATCAGCGAGGGAAAATGAGGTGATCCAGGACACGTGACCATCTGCACGGTTTTCCCGCGCTCGCCCAGCAAAATGAGAAATTTCCGAGATTTGGGAACAAACGCCGATAAGTGGAAAGCAGTCTGACCAATGCGCAAGTCAATAACCTGATGTCAAGCGGCGTCACAATCGTCTCAGCGTCAAATGCGTGGCAATGGAATTACGCCTCTCGGTCCCGAACGTTCGCTAGCTCAACTCTCTCTTCGCACTATTACTCTATTCGATCATTCCATTTCCACGAATTTACACCTGGAATCTAGACATTCATGCGGAATAGGTTCGTTCCATTTTACCCCGAATTGGAAAAATCTCCCGTCCCTGTTGCACTGCACTCACCGAATCCCAAGTGAATAAACATCCGTCTGTTCGTGGCTACGGAATAGGAGCGGAGAACCATCTGGTGTCAGCCCGCTCCAAAGGCCGTAGACGCCCGTGATTTGGAAGGGCAGGTCCAACAGTTTTTCAACCTTTCCATCCGGAACATGCATGCGAAAAAGCGCCGGAGAATTGCTCGCAAAGGTGTTGAAATACAAGAATTGCGAGTCCGCGGACCATGCGGGATAGTCGACTTTCACCTTGGACAACGCAGTTTGCGTCCCTTTTTGAAGATCAATCAGAACAAGCAGATGATCCCCCACTGTGGATTGAGAAGCCAAATATCGTCCATCCGGGGAACAAATTGGCGAAAAAAGATTATCCGCGCCGGGAATTTTTTCCGTCCGGTGGTCTTGCAGATTAACCCGATACAACGATACATCCTGACCTTCCCCGTAGGGATCGCGCCCGTAATAAATCACGTCACCCTTTGGTGACCAGCTGGCGCTCGTCTGCGCATGGGATTCCGAGATAACCGGTTCGGCGTTCCCTCCATCCATCGAAATTGTGTAAATCTTCGGCAATTCACCCGGCCGCCGGCTTACAAACAAAATTCGTTTTCCGTCCGGAGACCATCGCGGGTTCAATGCGCGTTGTGGAGGGAAAGTAAGCTGGAGCTGCTCACTCCCATCACTCCGCGCGCGCCACAGCGATCCTTCCGGGAAGGTGATGTAGGTCATCCACAATCCGTCGCGTGTGAAATCCACATGGTCCGCAGAAAGTCCACCTGCAAACTGGGCGAATTCCTTTCGCGATGCGTCATATCGCAAAAGTTCGCCCGCAACTTGCGTCCCGAGAGCGAAAATTCTGGCTCCATCACGGCTCGGCAGTGGCCGTGAATAATTGATCGGGCCTGCTGTCAACTGGACGGGCTCGTTGCGTGCACGATGAAGCCAATCCGTCTTTTCCTCAATGGCCCAGAGATTGGAAATCCCTTCGCGTTGTGACGCAAAGATGTAAAAATTCCCGTCTGCTGTCCATGACCCAAACCCTTCGCCGGGAGTTCCCGGCCAATGAAAGTCGAGGCGATGAAGATTAATTCCGTCTGCGCCGACCTCCCAAATTGTCAATTCCGATTGAGCTCCATCAACTGTGTATCGAATCCTTTCGCCATCAGGAGACCAGCGGGGATATAGAATTTTCCCTGGCGCCGTTGCCAGCGCTCGCTGCCCCGTTCCATCACGGTTCGCAACCAAAAGTCGGTTTTCGTGACCGAACGCCAAGAGGTCGCCGCTCGGGGACCAAACCGCTTCCTCCGTATTGATATTCCCTAACCGGCGCGCGGGTCCGCCAATAACTGGTTCAATCCACAATGTCGATGGGAGTCCCTCCCTGCTGTCAATCCGGGAAGTCCCTAGAAATGTCGTACCGTCCGGAGAAATGCCTTTGATGATGGAATCGGGAGATATCCCGGCGACCACCGTATCCTCATTGCCGTTCAAGAGGATTTGCCGGAGCTGTTTGCCTGCCCCGAAAATGGATTCGGTATAATAAAGTCGCGGACCATCGGAAAGCAGATTCCCCGGTAGCCACGCACGGCCCGAGTTGCTGAGCTTAACAATTCGAGTTACTCGCAGCTGAGGCGTCATTGGTCTCAGCAAATCCCCAGCCAAGAAAAGCGCGACTAGAATAATAACCGCGGCCGCGATCTGGACATTGCGCGAATGAGTCTTCCGACGGGCTGAATGCTGGGACACATCCTCCGATGAGGTGTTAAGTCTCGTTATGTTTGTAGAATCGTGAACGCTCTTGCCCTCCAACCCAATAAGGGAAGAAGAATTTGGAGACTCGGCCTGCGCAGCTAGTCGCTGGACAGGCGCCAAGAATCGGTAGCCCTGTTTGAGTATCGTCTCAATGAAAATTGGGTTATCCGCCGAATCGTGTAGCGCCATCCGCAGCCTCTTGATGGCTCCATTCAACCCCAGCTCAAAATCTACATGGACGTCGCTTGGCCATACACGTTTCTTCAGTTGCTCACGGGTCACTAGCTCCCCAGGCTGCTCCAATAGAATCTCGAGAATCCGCAATGGCTGATCCTGAAGACGGACCCGTCTTCCCTGTTTATGGAGTTTTCGGCTCCCGGTGTTTAATTCAAAAAGACCAAATCTGACTAGGCTGGGTGCCATCCGTGTTTCTTTACCTTCTCGAGCCATTTTACTGTTCGTCACATGATCCCACAAGAACATAGTTTCCAATAACTTAGCTCGCCACATAGGTGCCACAATGCGCCATTTGACCGTCGATATGCCCATAGGCGACCCTTACGGTCGAAGCTTCTGCAACCCACGTCCCCGCTAGATGATTGGGTGGCGAAAACTCGGTGAGTTGTCGTGTATATGCGATCTGAAAGCCTGCGACGCTCGTTGATTTCTTCACCATACGGTTAATGCCTCGTCAACGGTCCAGCAGAATTGTTCGACGGCCCATTGGAGATTCCCACGGAGGTCACAATTGAAGCGTAATTCGGTGCTTTCAACCCGGGGTGGCTACGCACCGCAAATGATTGAACGGGTCACACGATTTGAAGGCAACACTTTGAAAATTCATTGCACGCTTTCAACCCGGAACCCTTACGCGGTCAAAAAAATGGAATCAGATTTCACAATCACGATCTCTCCACCCGAGGATCATGACTAAAGCGAATAGCACTCAAGTGGAATTAAGCCACTTTGGAGCCCATATATGAAAAGAATTTTGATAAGTGGAATCCTATTCTTCAGCGTGATGGCGATGCCGGCCCCGGTGTTGGCTCAGTCACCAAGAAACATCGTCTCAGATGTGGATGCTGCGCCCTCAAGCTCAAGGTCGGTCCCGGTGATCCCAACCGTTTCCCTTGCGAATCCCGGCTTCTCGACCGAGCGCTGTAGGGTCACCAATGATGCTTTCAGCGGCATCAACAATTTGTCCTATCAGTTCGATATGACTGGCGCGGATCAAGGCATCTCCGTGGACGATCCAATTCATCGTGTCACCTGGGTATTTTTCGGTGATTCAGGTGTCGCCGATGGCGATGCCTGGTATGGCTCGCACGGGGCCAACGCGCAGGGTTACCTCAATGGCAGGAACTACGGCAATCCGATGGGTTTGTGTGGGTCGCTGCAGCTCGTCACGCAACCCGGTTTGGTCTCGGGCAACATCAACCCCTCGAATGGACAACACCAAAAGGTCTACGCGCCGGATCTCCTGACCGCTCCATCTGGCGACTTAATCGCGAATTATCTTTTTCATTCTCCCGCGCCGCCTCTGACGCTTCCTGACAATGCAACTGTCCTTCCGGAATATTCACTTTTCATTTCCGGTATTTCGGGAACAAACGAGAGCATGTCCGGTGCATTCGCCTTCAATGGAAATATCTACTTGTTTTATTTCGGTAGTCCGGGCCGGGACATCAACTCAGACTGCACCATTGGGCTTCCGAAAGGATCCGTCTCGTTCCTCACTGAGTGGAAAAACCCATTGGGTGCAAACGAGGGGGACCTTTGGAAGATCGCATCTGACAGTTCGTCACCGCGACCCACAGATTACAACATTCTTTCCAGAGTTGACTACAACCTGGATAATTTCACCTACAACGGCTGCCTCTATTCCGATGGAAGTTCCGCGTGCACTCCTCCCTGGCCGACAGGCGCGGCGACTCCGCATAACTGTTCGGTCGCCAATCCGCCCACGGGTTTCACCCCGCCTACCGCACCTGGCGACTGGCGTAGTCCTTCCCCCTCCGCAGGCCCACTCGGAGGAAATTTTATTTGGATTGACCCAGTGGTTGGCAACGACGGCTATATCTACCTTTTTGGCACTGGCACTTTCCGGGCAAGCTTCCTCTACCTAGCTCGTTTGCCGCTTTCGTATCACGGGCAGGATTTTCCGCATTTTGTTACTCGATATTTTAGCGACACCCCCGGCCTCGAATTCTACAACTCAAATACCGGCAATTGGGCTCTTAATGATCCGTCCAATGCCACCCCGTTGGTCTTTGACGATGATAAAACCCCAGACTTCGGCCAAATCTCCGTGCGTTACTTCGACAATCTCGGCGTGTGGCTCTTGATGTACACGCACGCAACCGGCGGCGGAAATGGCGCGGAAGTCATTGCGCGCTGGTCGCCTTCACCGACAGGAAAGTGGTCGGACATGATGATTGCGCTTGACCTGACTTCCACCACTCCCGCAGGTCTGCAGAACCAGGCTCTTTACGGTTGCAGTCAGAATTCATGCATGGATGCCCCGCCGACTGAACAGCAGGCGCCATTCACGGACTTTTCGGCGGCTGATGTTTATGCGCCCGATATGCTTCCTTACCTCACAAATGTAACGCCAAGCTTCGGCGCAAACGGTTTCCCGACGGGTTTCAACTTCACCGTTTCTTACTTGCTCTCGAGCTTCAAACCGTACAACTCAGTTTTGTTTGATGTGGACATGAGAATCCAATATCAGTTCCATGAAACAGATTGGCCTTGAAAATAACTTGGGTCTAAGCCCGGAATTGAATTGCGATCAAATCATTTATTTCCAATGGTGAGAAGGAGGACGCCCAATGAGATCAATTTGGAGACCAGCAATAGTAATTGCATTAAGCACATCCGCGGCTCTTGCCCAAAGCTCTCAGGACGCTCCTCAAAAAGACAGCAACGCCCCCCGACACTCAATTGTTTCCATTTCCATCTGTGCGAACGGCACCTCCGGCCCGCAAGGAAACTGTCCATCGGGCAGCTTTGACACCTTTAGACGCGTTCTCGCTCCGGACGGCGTATCCACAATTGACGACTACGCCGGCTTGGGCACGCTTTCCGACGAACACGCAACAGTCTTTTCTCCCGGCACGATACCGGGCCACGTAAACGATTATCTTTTCTTCGTTGCAACAAGAACAAACTTGAACCCGCTTGCAAGCGGCTTGACGGTTTTCACCGGCGGCCCTGGCCCCGACGCGCAAGGCCAGTGGACTTTTGATTTCGCGTCGGACTTCGGTCTCTATCAGCCCGGCAATCCGGCTGGCTCGACAAATGGCCAAGTGTTTCTAGCCGCAATGGCACACGACCTTTGCCCAACCGTCGGCAATGCAAAGTTTCAGGATCAAACTTTTGATCTCAATTACGCCGACCCCGGAACAGTTTTCGTTGACCCGACATCCTGGGGTTTTCCCGGGCGCGGAAACATGCTCATGATTTACGAGGGAACCAGCCGCTGCGTCGGTTTGGCAGGTGGCACAAGCAGTAGCAACTTTTACTCTACGATCGGCGTCGCCACCTCATTTGATTTTGGCCACACCTGGCCAACCTATCGCCGACATTTTGTTGCGCTCCCGAATCTGAATCAGACGAATGGCCCCGAAGCTCCCTTGGGCGCCCTCGGCGATGGCGTTTGCTTCGGCAACGATTGCCATGAAAGGCCTCCATACAGTTTTGGGCGTTACGCAGTCCTGAACACACCGGTCACACTTGGTGAAGCCATTGTGGAGACAGCAGGTACACCAGGTGGCCTGCAAAAGAACATGGGCAACAGCGAGCCTTCCGCATTTGTTGATGACGTGAGCTTCGGTTCGGATCGCTACGTTTACACGGTGACGGGATACGCGCCAGGGACGCCGGGGCTGGGCGCTCCCTATTCCAATCCTCAATTGCAAGCGGGAATCGTAAGCGATCTGGTGGTTTCTCGCGCGAAGCTCAACGCTGGTCTCGCTCCGCTCCAGTTCATGAACTGGTACAACGGATCATTCAATGAAACACAAATCATTCCGCCGGGAGTTAATTGCAATTCGTGGGAGTACTGCCGGACGATGTCCAACAAAGGTCTTGGCAATTTCGGTGGCGGCCTCCAAACTCCGATCTTGCCTTTTCTCGACACCAAAGATGCCTACATGTCCTGCCAGGACATAAATAACCAATCGCGCGTGATGGGCTCGATCAGCTACATCGAAGATACACAGCAATATCTGCTGCTTTTCGTTTGTATCTCGCATCTGGATCCGTCCGCGCCGACGAAACAGGCCACCTTGGGCGCTGCCTGGTTCTATTCCACCCTGGATACCACCGGCGACGGCCTTTCCGATCAATCGCTCTGGAGCCAACCGCAAATAATCACCGGCTCCTGGAATGTTTTCCCGGAGCAAGTCAGCCCGTTGAATCCGGGATGCTCCCTTGACAATAAAGGCTGGTATCCAACGATCATGTCGCTCGGCACAAAACCCGGTCGTCTTTCCACCACCGGATTTATTTTTTACATGGAAGGCTGCACCGATGGCGAGACATTTGGCGGCCGAAAATATGAATCGCGCGCTTTCACGATAACCACAAACTGATGAAATTGGCCGGGCGGCGGCTTGTCCCCACCACCTCTCGAAAACTAATCGATCGAAAGGGGAGAACCTCCATGACTCCTCAACAGATTCGCACCGCGTGGATGGGCGCTTTCCTAACGCTGGGCGCTCTCGCCCTCGTTCCAATTCATTCTTCCGCACTGGCTCGAACGAATTCGGAAGGATTACGCGCTCGCCGGCAGGCCGGACCTTACCATCCGAAAATCAAGTCATTCTCAGTGGGACCAAACGAGACGCTGACTTATCCCAGCTCTCTCGATAATCTTCCCGACGAGCACACCACCTTCATTCCACTTTCAGATCCTCAAGATTACCCGCTGGGCCCACGCGGGTATTACGGCGCCTACCTTGTATTCGGTTCCGCCAGCATATCGGGAAACGGCGGAACAGTTGTCCTCGAGACCTCGGACTTGAAGAATTTCGTGTTCGCTTCCAACCTGGGATACAGCGATCAGGTAATGAACCCTCCGGTCGCCATAACTTCTTGCGATCCCACCTATGACAAAGAATTTGACGAGAATTATTCCGCACCGGGAACCGTGCTGCAGAATCCCGCACGGCCTCCCGGAAATTTCGTCATGTTCTATGAAGCCGAAAATCATTGCCCCGGAGGGGACTGGCAGGAGCCCTATTACGCCACGGTGGGATTCGCCACATCATCCGATTACGGGCGGACTTGGCCCGGCCCTGTGAACAAGGAATTCGGTGGACCGAACCGCCGTCCTGTTTTGATCGGTCCCAATCCCGAACCGGCAACGAAGCCCGCGCCCCCCAGTGCAAATATGGGCGACGCGCTCCCCACCGCTTTCTTTGACAGGAACGACAAGGACGAAAACTACATTTACGTCACCTACGGTTACTCCGTTGGCCCAGGCAATGGCACGAATGACGGCCTGATTCGCGTCGCGCGCGCCCGGCTCGATGAAGATCCTGATGATCATCGCAATGGGGACGACCATCCTCTGTCTCTTGTTAAATGGAATAACGGCGCGTTCAATCAGCCCGGTATCGGCGGCCAGGACAGCGGCCCCGTGCCGGCTTCAGGATGCCCGGGCATCCAGGAAATGTCCGAGATTAATTACAACGATGATCTCGGCTTGAATCTCATGATTTTCGTCTGCAACTCTTTGCAGGAGGACGGCTACGGAGCCTGGTATTACTCCTCTGCGACGAGTCTCGATCTTCAGGACTGGACCCCGCCTCAATTGATCGAGAACTCCCGGTTTCCGATACTCAAGCCTTGCCCCTTGTCCGAAACCACGCCCAAGAGTGGAACTCAATTTAACGGCTTTCACCCGTCTTTTATGTCGCCGGGAGCGTCGCAGGGGCACACCAGGCTGACAGGAAAGGTCTTTTTCTTGAACGGATGCGACACGGGCTTGCCCCGCATTTTTGCGTCGCGAACTTTTACTATCACGATTGAATGACGATCTGGCAACGGCGGCGGACTGCATTGGCTGTCTCGGTGCGATGGGATCGCAATTTCAAGGAGAACATAAATGATTTCACGGCAAACTCGAGCGGCTTTGGTGACCGGCTTTCTAACGGTGGGTGCTCTTGCACTGATTGCCATTCGCCTTCCTGAAAGGGCCCTCGCGCGGCATAAAGCCGCGAACTCCCGGGCTGGCGGCCACTACGGCCCAAACTACCCAATAATCAAGTCGATCTCCGTTACAACGCCTGATGACACTCTCTCTTATCCCAGCACTCTGGTTGATATACCCGACGAGCACACAACATTCATCCCGCTCTCGGACCTGCATGATTTTCAGTCAGGTCCCGGCCCATTCTGGAATAAGTATCTGGTCTTCGCCTCGAGCAAAATAAAAGGTGGAAATGGCGGAACGGTTGTCCTCGAAACCACAGACTTGAGGAATTTCGATTTTGCTTCCGACCTGGGATACAACGAACAAGTAATGAATCCTCCCGTTCAATTCACTACTTGCGATACGTCTTACAATACTGAGTTTGACGAGAATTATTCCGCTCCCGGGACCGTCTTGCAAAACCCTGCAGGCTCTTCCGGAGATTTTCTAATGTTCTATGAGGCGGAAAACCACTGCCCCGGCGGGGCCTGGCAGCAGCCTTACTACGCCACGGTCGGATTTGCGCACTCATCCGATTACGGGATGACGTGGCCGAGTCCTATAAATAGCGAATTCGGCGGACTAGGTCGTCATCCAGTTGTCAAGGGGCCTAATCCGGAACCGGCGTCAGAGCCTAGCCCAGCGGCAATGGGCGATGCGCTTCCCGCCGCTTTCGCGGACAGAAACTATGGGGGCGAAAACTACATTTATGTAGTCTACGATTACGCCGTGGGTCCTGATAACGGCAAGAGCGATGGATTGATCCGCGTTGCGCGCGCCAAGGTTGACGACGATCCTGATCATCATCGCGATGGCGACGATCATCGCCTCTCTTTCATGAAATGGTACAACGGCGCGTTCAGTGAGCCCGGGATCGGCGGTCAGGACAGCGGTCCCGTGCCTTCGGGGGCATGCCCAGGAAGACAGACTATGGCCTCGATCAGTTACAACGATGATCTCGGCTTATATCTATTCTTCTTTGTCTGCAACTCCTCCGCCGAAGATGGCTATGGCTCCTGGTATTATTCGACCGCGACGAGTCTCGATCTTCAGGACTGGACTACTCCGCAGTTGATTCAGAATTCCCGCTTCAAAATACTCAACCCTTGTCCTTCGACCGGAGACGGAACTCAATTTGACGGATTCTATCCGTCTTTCATGTCGCCCGGTGCGCCTGCGGGTCATACCCGGCTGACCGGTAGGGTTTTCTTCCTAAACGGGTGCGACACAGGTTTGCCGCGCGCTTTGGCGTCACGAAACTTTACTATCACCGTTGAACCATAGAACAAATTTACGCGTAGACGAGCGAAAAGAGATTTATCCGAAAGTTTGTGGTTGCCCTCGCCACTGCCATTGATTTGGAGGGTTTTTCGCTGCAGATTTATCGCCAGTTCGTCGACGGAATGAACAAACGTTGTATGCATGTTTAAGCCTATCGATACGGGGGGAGTCGAACTCTAGTCCGAAAACCGCTACGGCCAGAAGCCTAGATGCTTAGCTCAGTTCGGCAAGAGGCGCGATGCATCAGGTCATGCCCAAAAATCCCAACTTGTCCAGAATCCACATTTTCTAGAAGGACCGAAGGATTGAGAGATTCCCTTGCGCAAGAGCGCAATCCAGTCGCCTCAAAGAGAACTGATTCTGGGCAGTTCGACAATTCTTCCCTCCAAGAATAGAAGGCTCGCCCTCCTTATCCCGAACATGGCGCCAGCGCTTGTTGAAGTTTATGGATTCTTGTGGATTCCATGTGACTGCTGTTGAATCGTTTGCGGCCTGCTTGTCGGGCTCCGTTGAACTTTATTGAAGCTGGGGGATTTCTCAGCTACAGAATTGTCTACATGACCGACGGCGTGCAATTCCCAGCCGACATGCATTCTTGCCACTGACACCGTTGAGCTTCAAGGAAGATAAAGGTCGAGAGCGTAGATGTCAGAATTCCTGTGAACGAGAGTTGCCAGCGGAGCATTGTCAGGGGTGAGGCCCGTCATCGTATAGCTGAGCACGTCGGACCGCGGAATTTGTCGCACCGACGTAATCTGTTCTACCTTGCGATCGAGGATGCGAACTCGAAAGAGGGGCTGCCCCTCGCCTTCTTCGGGGTGCTGGTAATAAACGTACCTCGAATCGGAGGACCAGCGCATTCCCCATCCGTATGCGGTCCCGTCAGATAGTTCGGACCACTTCTGCTGGGCGAGATCCAAGAGCATCAATTTGTGATTTATGGTGTCGACCGCGGCTGCATACTTACCGTCTGGTGAAATATGAGGGCTCTCAAAATCCAGCGAACCCGCAATAACGCGGGTTGTCTTTGTGTTCAAATCCAGCTGATAGATGGAATACTGCTGGCTTTGGCTTCCACTGTTTAGACGGCGCAAAAAAAGAATAAACCGCCCGTCGGGAGAACAGCTCGGCTCAGTGTCGGAAGCATCACTAGGCGCAAGCATTTGCGGAGTTCCTCCGCCGGACGGCACCGAGTACAAGTGCGATGCCTCCCCCGGAAGACTGGCGCCGAAAACAATGCTCTTACCATCTGCCGACCAGGATGAGTGATATGCCGCCATCGGGGGAAATATCAGTTGGAGTTTTTCCGTGCCGTCCGCCCGGCTTCGCCACAATGTGCCATCGAGTTCGTTTCGATATGAAACCCACTGGCCGTCGGGGGAAAAGCTCAGAAGACGCGCGGGAATCCCGGCGAGATACGGCACAAATAATTTCTGGACACTATCGTAGCGAACCAGTTCGCGCCGCTCCTGATAACTTACAAAGAAAATCTTTTTCCCGTCCGGGCTAAATCGCGGTTCGCTGATGCGGTCAGGGGTGGCATACAGCTGGACCGGGGCGGCGGGATTCCTATGAAACCAGCTGTTCCGTTCGCTCATTGCCCAGAACTCTTCGACTCCATCTCGCGCGGAACGGAATACAAAATACCTGCCGTCTGGCGTCCATTCGCCGTGAGATTCACCTTCACCCCACTGCGGTGCAAACTTCTTCCAGCCAAGTGGAACCGGACGTAGACCGCGGCCATCGGCGGTCGATTCCCACAGCGAAGTGCCGCCAGAGTTTATGTCCTGCGATGTGAATCGAAGACGGCTGCCGTCTGGTGACAAACGGACGGAAAGAATAAGTCCTGACGCGGTGACCAGCTTGCGGGGGGGCCCGCTTCCATCGGACATTTTATATATCTGCGTGCCATAACCATAAAAAATGGCGTGCCCGTCAAGCGACCAGGCCGAGCCTTCGGACGCCAGCACATCGCTCAGCCGCCGGGCCGACCCCCCTGAAGTAGATACCTCCCAGAGGGGATTGTAAAAATCCGTGCCTTGAGTCCCGAGCAGAAGCCTGGATTTTCCAGGATCAATGTCAAAGACCTGCACACTGGGAACGGTGGTCGAGATTAACGTTGGTTCACCGCCTTCAACCGGCACTTCCGCCAAAGCGTCGGTTCCCCCAATTCTTTCCGCGAAGTAAAGGCGAGTGCCATCGGTGACTACGCGGCTGTAAGGTACAACGCGGCCGGAGTGTGTGATCTGACGAACACGCAGAACCTTGAGTATCGGTTGCGGTGAATACATAATGACGGCAGCAGCCGCCAGAAGCGCGATGACCACTATCGCTGCTCCGAACAATACCCGGCTGAGGGTCATCGACAGGAGCGGCTTGTGGCTCGGCCCGGCTGCCTCGTCATTGCCACCGTTCATTGGCGACCGGCTCTCGGTGACAGCCGCCTCTCGTTCTTCTCCCTCGGGTACGGTCCGAACGGCTGCGGCGAATCTATAGCCCCGGCCGGACACGGTTACGATGTATCGGTTCTCTCCCTCCGTCTGTCCCAGAATTTTCCGCAGAACGAAAATATTTTGAGTGAGGTTGGACTCTTCAACGAAAGTGTCCTGCCAGACCGCCTTCATGAGGTCTTCTTTCAGGACGAGGTTGTCGTTGTTTTGGACCAGGACCAGAAGGATATCGAAGGCCTTGGGCTGAACGGGCAAGGGTTGGCCATCGCGCAACAGGAGGCGTTGCCGGGCGTCCAGGCGAAAAGGACCGAATTCAAACAAGTCTTTTCCTTTATTCACAATAGCCAGCCCTGAGAAATCCTGAGAATTTCCTGATGCGCCTTTGAGGACATCCCGGCAACACCTCAATCAAAATGCCGTTATCCGCGGGGACGTGGTGGAGCTCAGTCTACCATCGAGCCTCCGAGCAGGGAAGAGATCACGATCCTGGCGCCACTAAGGAGTCAGCGGCGCGAAACGGCGATTGGAGGAGGTGAATAATGCAACGAACATCGAAGAGACCGAAGAATAGTTTCCGCACCGTGAACATCCTAGGTTTTGTGATCGCTGCGCTATTGCTGCACGTGTTCGCTCCGGCTTCTTTTGCACAAACGATTTTGCCTAACTCATCCTCACCGGCGTGCGCGGCAATTCCGAAGGCAACCTATCTGGATACCCCCCTGACTTATCCGATGACTTCGGACCGCTATGCCGTCCAATACAAGCTGGGGCAAGGAGACTGGGCGGATGCCCGCGTCTACATCAGCTATTACGGAGGGACCAATGCGTCACCATCCGTCAACTACCAAACCGGGTACACAGCACTCGAAACCTCGATGTCGTTTGTGAGCATTCCCGCAAGCGCGGGCACGCTCGTTCAGCTCCGCGTGACCAAGCTGGGCGGATCAGGTTTTCAACCCAGCGACCACGTGTATGTGCGGCCAAGCGCGAAGGGGATTCCCGTTTACGTGGCGAGCGACGGCACTGCCCAACTTTCCGCACGGACAGCTTTGAATTTTAATGGCGATCAATTTCTGTTGTGGTGGGGCAACGGCTCTAACGGCGCTGTCACTGAGGGCCTAGCTTTCTTTCTCGATCTTCCATACACAGCGCCGTCAGGCGCCAACGTAATGACAGTGTCGGGCGCTACGTCTCCGGATCTCGATCCCGCGCCAGGGATCGATACGGTGGTCTTTGATGGGGATGTCACTATCGGGATGGGAGCGAATGCACTCCTCATTCCACCTGTCATCCGCAATCTGTATTTTTCACCCGGCTCCTGGGTGCAGGGAAAGCTGCGGTTCCAGCAGAGCGGCGGGAACCTGCGAACGGTTTATGGTCCGGGAGTGCTGGACGTCAGCCGGTTTGAGTACGATCTTCGGGTTTGCCACGGCGGAAGCGGTTTTGCGGACCAAGGCTACCACGCCATCACCTATGAAGTGGCGGCCGCCAATCAGACTCCCGACACGTTCTTTTTGGACGGGATTGTTATTTCAGATCACAATCACGCCACCACGGATCCCCTAATCAACAGCACTGTTAACAATGTGAAGTCCATGGGTTGGAACGCCGTCAATGGCGGAATCGTGCTCGGATCGAATACGAATGTGTCCAATGTTTTTATTCGCGCCGGCGACGATTCTCTGATGGTTTGGGGTTCCTATGTCAACATCACCAACGCCACAGTTTGGCAGAACTACAACGGCGGGGTCGTGAACCTGGGTTGGCTCGACAATTCGCCAGGTGAAAATTGCCAGATCAACGGTCTCTTCGTTGTGAAGACGGACTGGCTCACTCCCACTGATCCCACTTTTAGTATGACCGGCCCGGATTTTTCCCTGAACAACCAGAACAACGCGGTCATTGCTTCGATGATGGTTCCCGGCACTACGTTCGGAATGTCCCAGCCTTCGTTATTTAAAAACATCTTCGTGGAAGATCGTCCGCAGGTGCTTCTCAGCCTGAAGATTCTTCCCCCAGACTGCGATTTGATTTCATTCGAGGGAGCTGGCTGTCCTGTGCCGATAAACTTGATGCAAAAGAGTGTGCTGAATCTAAACATCATAAACCTGTTCACGCCGCCTTCTATTGAAGAAAACTCGATCGGATTTGAAACTCTAATCAATTACCCGAATGCCGGTCCGCTTCTTCCATACGTATACACACTCATGGGCTGCATGAAAATAAATCTGACCAACGTATTCGTCACGGGCAAAGTGGTGGAGCAAGGTGACAACGTAACCGTCAACTATAAGTTCGATCCGGCGGCGTTGCTTTCGGTTCTTGCCGGAAACTTCCCGCAGTAAATGCCCGTTTATTGCGCCGCAGGGCTACTCGCAGCGAAAAGAAACGGAGGCATGAACTCATGCTTATCCACCATATGAAGGTCGGAAATACATGCACGTTCTTAACGAAGCTTGGTCTTGCAATTTTATTGTTGCTTCTTGCTGTATGCCCTTCCGCTGCCTCCGCGCAGTGTATGGCCGCATCGGATCCCGCTGATCTGGCGGCGATCTATCCGGGCACGCCGCAGAACCCCAATCCACCCTCGACTTACCCGCTCACTTCGGACCGATATGCAGTGCAATACAAGGTTGACGGCGGAAACTGGACCGATTCCCGCGTTTACATCAGCATCTATGGCGGAACAACCGCATCCCCGTTTCAACCGTCCACGAAATACACCGCCTACCCGAATACTTCGATGTCGTTCGTCAGCATTCCGGCCCACCCGAATACCAATGTCCAACTCCGTGTGACGAAGCTATGGGACGGCTCCTTTCTTGCCAGCGATCAGGTATATGTCCGCCCAGCGGCCAAGGGAATTCCTTCCCTCTTGAATCCCGATGGCACCGTCGAAATCTTCAGGAGGACCGCTCCTAATTTCGCGGGAGAGCAGTTCATCTTGTGGTGGGAGCGATCCGCCGCGGAGGGAGGCGCTATCCAGGGTTTGGTCTTCTTCTTGAACCCCCAGTACGAGGCGCCGACAGGCAACGCAAAACTTATCAACTCGACCGCCGATCTCGTGGACGTCTCTAGTTATGACACTCTGGATTTCGAGAGCCCCATCGCTTTCGATGCAGGGCCCGATGTGGAAGGGGCTGGAGCTCAGGTGTACCAGGTGCCGGTCAACATCAACACTATCTTCCTGGGCCCAAATGCCTGGGTTCAGGGAAAGTTTCGATTCGAGCAAAGCAACCAGAGTCACGTAAGAAGGATTTACGGTCCTGGCGTGCTTGATGGCAGCCTATTTAATTATGCCTACCGCCAGTGTCGTTTGTTCGACGATCACCGGGCTGACGGCCTTGAGTCGATTTCGGTAGACGGCACGCCAGAATATCCGGACCAGCTCGTCCTAGATGGAATTATTGAGTGGGACAACGATTTCAGCGCCCTGGCCATACTTTCAGCAGGGATCGTGAACAACGTGAAAATCCTCGGCTGGAACGGCAACAATGACGCATTCCGGATGGGAGCCGGAACCACGGCATCCAATGTCTTTGTTCGCGCCGGTGACGATTCTCTGGAACTGTGGGGCCCTTCTGTCACTGTCACGAATGCCACGGTCTGGCAGAACGCCTCTGGAGGTGTGGTGAACCTGGGCTGGCTAAATATTTATCCGGGAGACTTTGATCTGGTTAACGGCTTATACGTTGTCAGAACTGACTGGCCGGATCCCGCACCCGATCCCAGTTGGATGGCGGATGAGAAAGACCTCCTGGCGCACCAGGACAATGGCGTCATCGTTTCCATGATGGTCCCCGGCACAATTTTCGGTCATGTGCAGCCCCCTGTTTACCGAAACATCTTCTTGGATGAAGCTCCGCGTGTGTTATTCAGCCTAAAGATTCTCCCGCCGGACTGCGACCTGGCCGGGCTCAAGGTGTCGGGAGGGTGCCCTGCTATCGACTTGACCCTTCCCAGCGAGGTGAATCTCAAAATCGAAAACCTATTCACACCCCAGTCCATCATTCAAAGCTCGATCGGATTCCAGATCCTCCCGGCTGGTTTCACCTACGATTTCCCGGCCGGCACCAAAATCAAGGTCCCTGCGGATTTCACTTTGACCGGCAAGATGGACATCAATATGACCAACGTATTTCTGCTGCAGCCAAATGGATTGTGGGCACCCCTCACGAGCAATGACGCGTATTCGCTGGGAAATTTAAGAGCGAACGGCGAGAACGTGGACATAAACTACAATCTGAATCTGGCCGCTCTGCTTGCGCTCTTCTCGACAAAGCTGCCTTAGCAACTTCGGCTCTGCAGATTGCGTAGCTTTAAAATTATCTACAGTCGCCATTGGCCTATTCGCTCACCCGCTGAGAGTCTTGGGGGTGTCAACTCAAACCCTGATTTTGAGTCGCGTTTTGACTTACAGCGAAGGATGTTTTTCGGTCTTGGTTTCGGACGACTTGAAACTCGAGCGTCGTTTCTTGCGGCCCTCTTGCATTATGGCGAGGAACAGGGCACACAGATGGCAAGGCAAAATTCCAGATGATAGAATCCACTAGATTAAATCGAATTTAAAATATCCTGTAAGAGTGCGATCTTGATCGCGCTAATAGTTGGAGATAACTGTGGCAAGCCTGACCTCGATCTATCCCGCTCATTCCGCAGTCCTTTGTATGGACATGCAGGCGGGAATCGTTTCAGCCTACGCGAAAGATCAGAAAGGATTACTGGAGCGTTCCGCCTCCGTGCTGGCACACTCGCGTCAACACGGCTTGCGCGTAATTTACGTTCAAGTCCGTTTTCGCAAGAAATTGCCGGAGGTCAGTTCACGAAACGCTCTTTTCGGCGCGATCAAGAACTCCGAACAGTGGCAGAAATTGTTCGAAGGGGACGCAGGTGCGATTCATCCCGGGCTCACACCGCAGGCGGATGATATCGTCATCGTAAAACACCGCATTAGCGCATTCGCAGGAACCGATCTCGATATGATCCTGCGCGCAAACGAGATTGACACTCTCGTTCTTTTCGGCATTGCCACGAGCGGCGTAGTGCTCTCAACGCTCACTGATGCCTCCGACCTCGACTACCGTCTGATCGTGATCAAGGATTGCTGCGCCGATCTTGACGCAGGGCTTAGCGGCGCTCTTGTCGAAAAGTTCTTCCCTTCGCGCGGCGAGGTGATCACTGCGGACGAATTCCTTGCACGTCTTGCGCCGTCATCATCCTGAAATCTGAGCACGCGGCGGTTAGCGATCGCCGCGCACCCCTGCATTCTTGAGACAATCAATCGCTAAGGGGGTAGTGAGTATGAGCCCACATGAAATGATGGAGCGGATTGCAGAAACGTCGCCGCGTTCCAGAGCCAGGTTTACCGGTGTCGTCTATTTGTTTTACTTTCTGACGGCAATATCCGCGGAGACCTTCGTTGGTCATGGCCGGCTTGCACTCTATGACAGCGTCACGCTGATCGGGGACGCGTTCTACATCGCTGTGACGCTGCTCTTCTATTTCATGTTTAAGCCGGTGAACAGGGGCCTCTCACTGCTCGCGGCGTTCTTGAGCCTCATGGGCTGCGCCAAGGAAATTCTTGGCCTTTTTCATATCGCTCCCTACAAATTCCCCACTCTGGTATTCTTCGGGCCCTATTGCCTCCTAATCGGCTATCTCATTTTCCGGTCGGCCTTCCTGCCCCGGATTCTGGGTGTGCTGATGATGTTTGCCGGTTTGGGTTGGCTGATCTTTATGCTTCCGCTC
>Ga0209415_10001906_pt1 | contig 39445 bp, 32 predicted proteins | sample PeaSoiSIISIP2007_FD_187696 | JGI IMG/M metagenome (GOLD analysis project Ga0209415, IMG submission 187696) | Peat soil microbial communities from Weissenstadt, Germany - SII-SIP-2007 (SPAdes) (version 2) | ecosystem: Environmental > Terrestrial > Soil > Wetlands > Peat | place: Germany...
CCCGCCGCGAGCGCGAGCAGAGCGCGAGGGCACGCGAAGGAGAGCTTTCGCATGTCACTTCACCTCGCTGCCGACGTACTCGTCCGGCCAGTCGTCTCCTTCGAACGGCCAGTACTCCTCGTTGTCCTCGAGGTAGCGCGCTGCGTTGAGCGAATCCACGGCGTCTTGGGGCAGGTACCCCAGCCGGATGGCTTCCACCTCGACCTCGAGCGCCCTCTTGCGCCCCAGGATGCTCTCGATGCGCCCGAGGCGCGCGCGGCGCAGCAGCCGCGACAGGCGGAGGTCGAGCCGGCGCAGCGCGTCCTTCGCGAGAGCGGTCTCCAAGCGGGCCAGGCTGTCGCGCTCCGCGGCGACCCGTGATTGCAGGTCGGCCGACCTGGCGGCATCGGCGCGTAGCAGATCGGGCAGGTCCGTACCCGCGGCCCCGCCCGGCGCCGCAACGGATGCAGCGGGGGCGTTGCGCGTCGCGCGCGCCTCGAGCGCCGCGAGCTCTTGCCGCAAAGGCGCGATCGCGGCCGGCGGAGCGCGACGGTCCGCCTCGAGATCCTCGATCTGCCGCTCGACGCCGCCCACCGCGTCGCGCACCGCGCGCGCTTTCTCCGGCGCGTCCGCTCCCGGCGTCGCCGGCTCGACCGCGGGCCGCAGGGCGCCGCTGGTCGCGATCGCGCGCTGCATGTCGCCGATAGCCCCAATGGCGTACGTCAGGCCGGAGACCTCGCGCTCGAGCACTGCACGCTGGTGGAGCGCGCGGTCGTACGAAGGGTCGACCCTCAGCAGCGCGGCGACCGCGCGGACGACTTCGGGGCTCACGCCTCCGATCTCGGCCCCCCCCGCGTCGGTGCCCGTGTGCACCGCGGCCAGCAGCCTCTGCGTCGACGCCTCGCTCTGGCCGATCCGCCGCGCGGCGTCACGGACCGGCTCGTAGCGGGCCAGAAACTCGACGATCGCCTTGTCGGCGTCGGCGAACCGGCAGCGCGCGAGGTCGATCCACGCACCCAGCACCCAGGCCTCGTCCTCGTACCTGTGGCGGAACCCCAGCGCGTTGAGCTCGTCGAGAAGCTGCCGCGCGCCTTCGTAGTCTTTCTTCTCGTAACGGGTCGTGGCGGCCTCGTAGAGGGCCTCGGCGAGCCGGCTCGAGTCGCGCGGGACTAGGTAATAGTAGTAGCGGGCGTCGTCATTGCGAAATTGCTCGTGAGCGATGCGCCCGAGGCCGAGCCGTGCGAGGTCGCGCACGGCGAAGAACTTCTCGTCCGCGAAGAGCGGGGTCGTGCTCGCGCTGCGCTTCGGATCGGCGACCTTGCAGAGAAGGTTCTCGGCGTCCTTGAAGTTTCCCTTCTCGACGTGGATGAGGCCCGAGAGGTAGGTGGCCTGGGCCCAGAACCGGCACCGTTGCGAGATGGAGCCGTAGGCCGCGAGGGCGCGCTCGGGGTTGCCCGAGGTCTCGTCGGCGCGACCGCCGACGTACGCGACCTCGCCGCGAACCTCCTCGGGCGCGGTCGCGGGGACGCTCGTGAGATCCCGCGCGGCCGCTGCGTACTGTTGGCTCTCGAGCGCGATGTCGACGAGACGGCGCACCGCGCGCCGCGCCCAGATATCCGCCGAACGGCCGGGCGAGCCCCCCTCCCACGCGCCTTTCGCCTCGATGAGCCGCCTGAGGTAGGCCCGTGCCGGCTCCAAGATCCCCGCGGCCGCAAGCGCGTCGCCGAGCCGGAAGACCGCGGCACGCCCCTCGTCGGAGTCGGCAAAGAGATCGAACTGCGGGTGCTCGACGAGATCCACGACGCGGGCGATCGCCTCGTCGAGACGCCCGGCCCCGATGAGCCGCTCGCCCTCCGCGACGCGAGCGCTCACGTCCTCGCGCCTCAGGTCCGGCTGGCCGAGCCGGCGCGCAAGGAGAGCCGCGTGGTAGGCGCGGAGCGCGTCGCCAAAGAGCTTCCCGGAGTCGGCAGGTCCGGTCGAAGCGAGGGCCGGCGCGACCGGAGTGGCCGCTTCGCTTGCCCGCTGCGGCTGCGCCCACGCCGTCGACGCGAGCAAGGGGAGCAGCGCCACCGGGACGAAGCGCCTCACGCCTGGGCTCCTCCGACGACGACCACCGCCTTGCCCTGCACGCGGCGCCGCTCGACGTCACGCAGAGCATCGAGCGCCTTCGCGAGAGGATACCGGGCGTGCACGTGGGGATGCAGGCTGCCGTCCTTCGCCCACGCCAGGATCTCCTGCAGCTGCGCTCTGCCGTGCGCGGGGTCGCGCGCCATGGCCATCCCCCAGAACACGCCGACGATCGAGCAGCCCTTGAGCAGGACGAGGTTCATCGGCACCTTCGGAATGTCGCCGGCGGCGAATCCGATGACGAGAAAGCGCCCGTTCCACGCCGTCGCCCGCAAGGCGGCTTCGGTGTAGGGCCCGCCCACGGGGTCGTACACGACGTCGGCGCCGGCTCCGCCCGTGAGCGCCTTCACGCGCTCCTTCAGGTCCTCCCTGGAGTAGTCGATCGTCAGGTCCGCGCCCTCGGCCTTGCATATCTCGAGCTTCTCGGGGCTCGACGCCGCCGCGATGACGCGAGCGCCCAATCGCTTGCCGATCTGCACGGCGGCCAGGCCCACGCCGCCCGCCGCCCCGAGGACCAGCAACGTCTCTCCGCCGCGGAGGTGCGCCCGGTCACGAAGCGCGTGAAGCGTGGTGCCGTGCGCCGTGACGAGGCACGACGCGGTGACGAAGTCGAGGCCCTCCGGGGCTGGCACGACGTGAAGCTCATCGACCAGGAGCTTCTCCGCGAGTCCGCCGTACGGCCCGAACGCGACCACGCGGTCCCCCGCGCGCACGCCCTCGACCCCCGATCCCACCGCCTCGACGACGCCCGCCACCTCTCCGCCGGGCGAAAACGGGGGCGTCGGCTTGAATTGGTACTTGCCCTGGACGATGAGGACGTCGGGGAAATTGATGCCGCAGGCGCGCACGCCGACGAGCACCTGCCCCGCATCCGGCTTCGGATCCGGCACGTCCTCGAGGACCAGGGAGTCGATTGGGCCGAACGCGCGGCAGACGAGTGCCTTCATGATCAGATCACCTCTCGAGCGGCTGCGCCTTGGCGCGCGCCCGGATACGGAGCTCGTACTCACCCTTCTTGTCGGTCGGAAAATCGGCCCCCATGTTCGAATCGTCCCAGAGCTTGATCTCGAGGGACAGCCGGCCGTCCGCAGGCACCTCGACGGTGAAACGGGATCGCTGCGCCGATCGAAACATGTCGCTGCGGTCGTCGCGGCGCTCCACGTCGATCGTCACCGCGTGATGCCCGGGAGCGACCGCGTGGTCGTAGACGACGGTAGGGTCTTCCGCCCGGAAGCTCGCGGGCGAGCTCCACACCACGCCGTCGTCGAGCGACACGCTGAGACTGGCGATGCGCCCGTGATCGCCGCTCGTCGCGAGCGCGATCGCCAGGCGCGAATGGAAGAGCGTGTCTGTGACGGCAGCGACGCGAGCGCGCAAGGCCGCGACGTCCGCGAGCAACAGATCGTAGTCGATGGCCGGCGCCGGCGCGCCGGCGTCCGAGAACTCGTTCGGGGCCGGATTGAGCGGCGAGAGCCTTCCGCCGTCGGCGGTCTCCGCGACGGGAGGAGGCGGCAGCGGTCCCGCATCGCCCGACGCAGTCGTCGGGGCGGGGGCCGAACTCGCCGATGGAGCGGCCGTCGCCGAGCCCTTGTCTTCGTAGGGGTTGTCCGCGGCCGCGGACGCCGCCGGCTTGGGCTTCGGCTGCGCGCGCGGGGGCGGCTTGCCCCGGGGCTGGCCAAACGCCGCCGCCGCGAGGACGATCGTCGCGGCGAGCATTCCGGTCCCGAATACGCGCGCCGTCGGCATGGACAGATGGTGCCCCCGATGACCACGCGGCGCCAAGACCCTCATCCCCCGAACGGAAGGAAGACGCTCGCCCCCAGCGTCACGATGACGTCATTGACGAGATGCTCGTCGCCCACGAGGACCTCGCGCAGGACGTGATCGCGGACGTCCAGGCGCAGGGCGAACCACTGACCGAAGAAGAGCTTCGTGCCGATCCCACCGCTGCCCGTCACCCCTCGGGACGTCGAATCGTCCGTCACGCCGGCGCCGAGAGCGAGGTTGAAGTCGAACCGGCTGACCCCGCCGCCCATCCACCGCAACTTTCCGTAGGCGAACGACCACACCAGATGGCCGAAGTAGAGGGAGCCGGCCTTGTCCGGATTGTCGAGAACCTGGATCTGCGGATACCGGCGCTCGTAGGAGTCCGTCACCGCGCTGCGAAAGCGCGTGAACTGGACGCTCGCCTCGAGCCCGAGATCCTCGCTGAAGTGGAAGGTGTAGGCCCCGCCGGCCAGCCAGCTCGACGAGTAGAGGTCCGCCGCGTACACGCCCCCCATGGCCGAGAGCTCGTGCCGGAACGTCTTGGTGAAGAGGCGCTCCTGGACGCCTCGGTAGTGGCGACCTCCAACGAGCTCCTGCTTCAGCTCCTCGTCGACGCACTGCGCGCTTGCCTGGTGCACGGCAAGGCTCGCGGTCAGGCCCGCGGTGGCCGCGACGAGCGCGGCGCCCCGACAGGTTCCGAAGCGCGCGCGCATCCTCGCCCCTGACGTAACAGCGCGTGCTCGAAAGTGTCAATCACACACGACCCTCGCTGGACGCACGACGCAGGCCTGGCTAAAGCACCGCGAGTGCGGTCGAACCGGCCAAGCCTGCCTTGCGCGCTGGCCATCGGCGGGCTGGACCCGGGCGGCGGCGCCGGCGTCATCGCCGATCTCCGCGCGTTCGCGGCAGCGGGGGCGTTCGGGTGCGCTGCCGTCGCGCTGACGACCGTACAGTCCACCGCGGGCGTGAGGAGCGTGCGCCACGTTGCTCCGCGCGACGTGGTGTCGCAGGCCGAGGAGGTGCTGCGAAGCCAGCGGGTGCGGGTCGTGAAGATCGGTGCCCTGGGCAACCGTCAGAACGTCCTCGCGATCGCGCGGCTGCTGGCGCGCCACGCCGGCGTCCCGGTCGTCGTCGATACGCCGATGCGACCCACGCGCGGGCGGCCGCGACTGCTGGCCGGCGATGCTCTCGCGGCGATCAGGCGCGAGCTTCTGCCCCGGGCGACCGTGGTGACGGTGAACCTCCGCGAGGCCCGGGCGCTGATCGGGGTCGAGGTGCGCACGGTCGGCGAAGCCCACGACGCGGCGCGGCTGCTGTCCGACACGGGGGCCCGCGCAGTGCTCGTCAAGGGTGGGCACATGGCGGGACCGCGCGCGATCGACGTCCTGGCGTTGGAGGGCGAGATCATCGAGCTTGGCGCCAGCCGCCTGGATATCGGCCCCACGCACGGCACCGGGTGCACGTTCGCCTCGCTCATCGCGGGCCGGCTGGCGGCCCTGGATTCTGGACGCCAGGGCGTTGGTCGCGACGACCTCGTCGTGGCGATCCGCTGGGCCAAGCGCGTTCACCACGCGGCGCTCGCGCGGGCGGTCGACGTCGGGCGGGGGATGAGGGCGCTGGTGTTCTAGAGCAAGCCCGAGGGCGCCATGAGCGAGCGGCTCGGCTTGCTCCGGACGCTCGCGAAGGCGCGCTCGTACGCGCGGAACGAGCCGTCCGCCTCGACCGCGTCGATGACCGCGAGCCCTTCCGCCTCCCCTCCCTGCGCCAGTACGTACTCCACCCAGGCCCACCTCGAGCTCGTGGCGCGCATCTCCGCGCGCCCGCGCAGCCCCCGGCGAAGCCTCTCCAGCCGGGCATCGACGGCGCGGATCCCGGCGAACGGCGCGCCGTCGAGCGGCGTGTTTCGCTTCGGGCAGAACGGCGCGATCCCGAGCGCGAGCGGCACGATGCGCGAGAGCTCGGTGGTGAGCGCGACGCATTCGTCGATGTCCGCGTCCGTCTCGCCAGGCGTGCCGACCATCAGGTAAAGCTTGAGCCGATCCATCCCGTGCTCCCTGGCGAGCTCGGCGCACCGGACGAGATGCTTCGGACGAGCGCGGCGGTCCAGCGTCGCGCGAACGCGCTCGCTCGTTCCGTCCATCGCGGTCGTCAGCGTGCGGTAGCCGGCGCGCGCGAGGGCGGCGACGAAGTCCTCCGTGTTCGCGAGGCGGTCGGGGCGAAGCGACGAGAGACCCACCTCGCACCCCCGGTCGGCCAGCGCGCTCACGATCGACACGATCGCGGGGTGATCGCTCACCGCCGCGCCCACGAGACCCACGCGCCTCGCGTCGCGCGGGATCGCCTCGAGGACGCGATCCGCGGGGACGATGCGCATCCCGCCGTTGGTCGAGCGCCGCATGACGCAGTACGCGCAGCCTCGGGAGCAGCCGCGCTCCGTCTCGATGAGGAACATGTCCGAGAGCTCCGCGTGCGGAGTCCGGATCGCGGAGTACGCGGGGAGCACGGCGTCGTCCTCGGCGCCGACGCCGGGAAGCGTCGCGTGATGCGTGGGCACGAAGACGTGGGCGATCTGCGCGATCGCGTCGAGCTGCGCGCCGCGCGAACCGGCTTGCGCGACCGCGAGGGTCACGGCGACCGTCCGCGACTCCGCTTCGCCCACGACGATCGCGTCGACGATCGCGGCGAGCGGCAAGGGATTGGAGAACGTGAGAGGCCCCCCTGCGATCACCAGCGGGTGTCGCGCGTCCCTGTCCGCGCGACGCGGCGGGATGTTGGCCGCCCGGAGCATGCGGACGACACCGGCGATCTCGAGCTCGTACGCCACGCTGAACGCAAGCACCGGGAGCTCTTCGACGGGCCTGAGCGACTCGTAGGTGACCGGGTGCTCGGCCTGCCGGGCCGCGTCCCCCTCGCACTCGTCGTCGAGAAACGCCCGCTCGCAGGCCAGGCCCGGGGCTTCCATGAGCGCGCGGTAGATGCGCTGGAACCCCAGGGAGCTCATCCCGACGCGGTAGGGCGACGGGTAGCAGAGCGCGATCGTGAAGGGCGCCTGCTTGGCGATCCGCCCCGTCTCGTCGACGAGACGTCGACGGATGCGCTCGCGCAGCGTGGGAGACGTCACTCGCCGCTAGAGATGACGGCTTTTCGGCTCCGGCGCAAGGTCAGGACGACTTGCCGGACAGGTCGGCCAGCTTGCGCCCGTCCTCGCCCGTCGCGAGAGTCGAATGCCGGCGCCCGTAACCGAAGTAGATCCCGAGACCGAGGATCATCCAGACCCCGAGGCGGATCCAGGTGTCGAGGGGCAAGGTGAGCATGAGTCCGAGGCACATGATCGCGCCGAGGACGGGCACGACCGGCACGAAGGGCGTCCTGAAGGGACGTTGAAGGTCCGGGCGTGTCCGGCGCAAGACGATGATCCCAAGACAGACGAGCACGAACGCGAGCAGCGTGCCGATGTTCACCAGCTCGCCGAGAAGCTCGATGGGAAAGGCGCCGGCGAACGCCGCGGAGAAGACGCCGACGATGATCTGCGTCACCCAGGGCGTACGGAAACGCGGATGCACCCGGGCCACCCACGGCCAGAGAAGCCCGTCGCGCGACATCGAATAAAAGACGCGCGCCTGGCCGAGGAGCATGACGAGGACGACCGACGCGAGGCCGAGCACGGCGCCGAGGTTCACCATCCACGCCATCCAGTGCATGCCGGGGATGTGCTCGACCGCGTAACCGACCGGGTGCGGCACGTCGAGCTCGGTGTACGGGATCATCCCGGTGAGCGCCGCCGACACGAGCATGTAGAGAACGGTGCAGACGGCCAGCGAGCCGATGATGCCGACGGGCATGTCCCGCTGCGGGTTCTTTGCTTCCTGCGCCGCCGTGCTCACGGCGTCGAAGCCGATGTACGCGAAGAAGATGAGCCCCGCGCCGCGGAGAACGCCGGAAGCGCCGTAGTGCCCAAAGATGCCCGCGTTCGGCGGAACGAAGGGCGTCAAGTTCGCAAGCCGGACGTACTGAGCGCCGACGCCGAGGAAGAGAAGAATGATGCCGACCTTGAGCGCGACGATCACGTTGTTGACGGTGGCGGACTCCTGAATTCCGACGACGAGGACGACCGTCATCAGGACCACGATCGCAACCGCCGGCAAGTTGACGAGGGCGCCGGTCGGCTGCAAGCCAATCTTGGTGCAGACGGCGGCATGGCTGGCCAGGTCGGCCGCCTCGCACCAGCGGAACGGAGCGCCGGTGAGCGACGTCGGAAGCCTCAGGCCAAAGTCCTTGAGAAGCTGCACGAAATACCCGCTCCAGCCGACGCCGACGGTGCTCGCCCCCATCGCGTACTCGAGCACGAGGTCCCACCCGATGATCCAGGCCATGAGCTCGCCGAGCGTGGCGTAAGCGTACGTATACGCGCTCCCCGCGACGGGGACGGCGGCGGCCATCTCGGCGTAACAGATGGCCGCAAACGAACAGGCAATGCCCGTCAGCAGGAACGACAGCGGCACGGCGGGCCCGGCGTAGCGGGCCGCGGCGAGGCCGGTTAGGACGAAGATGCCGGCGCCGATGATCGCGCCAACGCCCAGGGCGGCCAGGTTCGCCGCGGTGAGCGTCTTCCTGAGCGTGCCCTCACCCTCCGCCTGGGCCTCGGCGCGAAGCAGAGCAATCGACTTCGTCTGCCCGAGCGAGCTCATGGCACTCCTTACCGCAGCGCCGTCTGCTCGGACACCCGAATCGGCCGCATCGCTAGCGAACGTAGTTGGTGTCGGTGCCGGTCCACTCGCGTGCCAGCTCGTCGATGCGCGCCCGGGCCTCCTCCGAGAGCACCCGGCTCACCGCGTCGATGGCCTTATCCAGCTGCTCGACGCTCGCTGGACCCACGAGCACCGAATCGACGTCCATCCGCGACGCGACCCACGCGTAGGCGAGCTCCACGAGCGAGCATCCCTCGGCTTGCGCCACGCCGCGAAGCTGCTCTACGTGGTCGAACATCGTCTGCGTCCAGTACCGGCGCTGGTACATCGCGTTGTCGTGGAAGCGGGATCCCTCGAGCGGGGCCTCCGCGAACCTGTGGCGGCCCGAAAGAAGACCTCCGGCCAGGGCGTTGTACGTGGTGGTATGAATCGGATACCGCCGCGCGAAGGCGAAGTACTCGACGTCGAGCTGGCGATGGACGGCGTTGTAGAGCATCTGGGCGACGGCCGGACGCTCCAGCCCGCGCGCGTCGGCCAGAAGGTTCATCTCGAGAACCTCCCACGAGGCGTAGTTCGAGATTCCCCAGGCTCGCACCCGCCCGGAGTCGACCAGAGATTTCACCGCGTCGATCGTCTCCTCGATCGGCGTGGCCCTGTCCGGCACGTGCAGGTAGTAGACATCCACGTGCCCGGCTCCGAGGCGCTCGAGAGAGGCCTCCAGCGCGAGACGAATCGCGCCGCCCGAGAGCCCTTCCCGCCTGCCGGGCACGGGCCCGAGGCCGACCTTGGTCGCCAGGGTCACCCGGCCGCGGTCGCGGCCGAGCGAGCGTCCGAGGATGCGCTCCGACTCCCCTCCGTTGTAACTGTTCGCAGTGTCGAAGATGCGGATACCTCGTTCGAGCGCGTGGCGGACGATGCGCTCGCTCTCCCGCGGATCGGTCCGCTGGCCGAAGTTCATGGCGCCGAGGGCGAGCGCGGGCGGCGCGCCGGGCCGCCTCTTGGACATGGGGTTCGTCGTCATTGGCCTGGTGCTTTTGTCACGGTTCGGGCAGGCGCACACCCCCGGCGTGTCCGTGGCCCGCTTCGAGGTCCTGGCCGACGGCCGCGTCGAGGCACACCTTGCGTTCGCGAGCGCCGAGCCCCTCGGCAGGCTGGAGCTGGACCGCAGCCACGATGGCCGCGTGACCACGGCCGACCTGGCTGCCGCACGCGACGATCTTCGCGCGTTCGTGCTCGACGGCATCGATGTCAGCGCCGACGGCGTCCGATGTCCGGCCGACTTCCGCGGCGCCTCGCTGGCCGAGCCCGACGGCCTCCTGCTCGACGCGAGCTACTCCTGTCCCGCCGGTGCCGCCGAAGTCGCCGTCACGCTCTACTACCTGAGTGAGCTCCCCCGGGGGCACCGCGAGGTGGCCCGGATCGTCGCGGGCAGCAGCACGGTGGAGGCCGTCCTCGGCGGCGACCGGAGGGGACTCGCGGTGAGGGTACCTGGCAACACGGCGACGTCACGAGGCCGGCGGACGGGATTGTTGCTCGCGCTTGCGCTGGCGGCCGCGGCGATCGCGCTCTACCTCCGGCGGAAGACTGCGCTCAAGGCTTCCTGAACAGCCGGTTCAACAGCCCGGGCTTCGCCGCCTCCCGCTCCTTCGCCGACGGCTTGCTGGCGTCCTCCGGCCGCGACGACGCCCGCGGGCGGAAGGAAGCGCGGGCCGCGCCCGTCGCGCCGTCGCCGCGCATCTGATGAAGGCGCACCTCGCGGGCGGCGTCGATGTTCCGCGGGTTCATCTCCGCCACGATCTTGAAATCTTTCAACGCCATGCTGTGGTTGCCGAGGCGCTTGTGGAGCATTCCGCGCCAGTAGCGAGCGTGCTCCGATTTCTTGTTGAGCGCGATCGCCTGGTCCAGCATCCTGATGCACTCGGCGGTCTTTTCGGACGACTGGCTCTCCGGCTTCATCGCGATGAGCCATGCGAGCAGGGCATGGTACTCCCCCTGCGTCGGGTCCGTGTCGACCGCCTTCCTGCACCAGGCCTCCGCTTGCGCGAGATCGTTGCGCTTGAAGCACACCTCCGCCTTCTGGAAATCCGTCGCCGCCTCGATGATCTTGGCGACGGCGGCTTGAGACTCCGGAGAGCCGCTGCCATCGGCCAGCAGCGCCATGTATCGTGCGCGCTGCTCGTCGTCCGCCAGCGTCGAGCGCGCCTCGCTCATCCGCGCGAACACCCGGGAGCACGCCTCTCGAACCGGCGCGAGCTCGGGCGGCAGGCGGTCGGGGTGCCATTTCCTCGCCAGCTCGACGAAGGCGGCCTCTACGTCGTCGCGCGTCGCGTCCCTCGCGATGTCGAGCATCATGAAGTACTCGGCCCGCTCGATCGTGCCTGCGCGCTCCACGATCTCTTTCCAGCGCGCCGCCAGCTCGGGCGCGAGCGTGGGCGGGGGCGGCCCGATCGGCGGGGCCGCCGGGGGCGGTAGAGGCACGAACGAAGGTCTCGAAACCCGACCCGGTCCGGGCGCGGCCGCCACGTCTCCGCCCTGCTGCGGCTTGGCCGTCGCAGCCGGCGGCGACGCTACCTCCCCCGATCTTCGTATTTCGACCTGCCGGGTAACGAGCATCAGGTAAAGGAGAAGCTGGACGTCCCGCTCTGCGATGCCCCCCCCCAAGGCGAGCTCGGCGACGCTCATCGGACGGGTACGCAAGATCTCGACGGCGCCACGCTCTCTCTCTCCGAGGCCCAAGCGGGAGAGGTTGGCCTCCTTGCCGAGCTGCAGCTTTGCCGACCCCATGCGGGCGAGGCCGACGTTCACGTGGTCCATGGGTGGGCTACCGCGCAATATCTCCCAGAGGATGGGCATCGGGTCGAAACCTTGTTCGGTGTCCATCCCCCAGCCACTGAGACCGTCGAACCCCTCGTAGAAGCCGTACATGGTCAAGGGGGGCATCGCCGCGATGTGCCCGAGCTTGCGCGCGAGCTGTCTGCGCATCCCCGCCTCGAGCTTCGCGCGGTCGATGACTCGCTGCTCCAGGAGGAGCTGTCCGTGCAGAGCCCGACCCTTCGCCTTCGCCTGCTGGAGCTCGACGAGAGATCGGCTGAGCTGCTCCTCGGTGAGGTAGCCGAGCTCGCGCAGCATGGCACCCAGGTATGCGACCGGGGCGCTCGTCCGGACCTTGGCGGGCTCGCCGGCGCGGAAGTGCACCGCCGCCGTTTCGTCCTTGTCAGGGGTGAAAAACTCGATCGTCCCGCTCAGCTTCCTGTCGTGGACGTAGAGCAGCAGGTGCAAGAGGGGCGTCTTGGCGAGGGTGCCGTTCGCGGCAAGCGCCGGTCTGTTGACGAGGGAGTCGCCCATGGCGGAGCGAAGCTAGGGGCTACGCTCGTGCAACCTAGCGTGGAGGTTCCGTCCGCGCGAGCAAAACGCCTCCGATGCTAGACTGAAATCCAGGTCAGCGCGCGCCATGCCCAAGCTATTCGCCATGGCCGCGCCCAAGGAAATCGCCCAGTTCGAGATCGTCCGCCGCCTGGGAGCCGGCGGCATGGCGGAGGTGTTCCTCGCGAAGAAGCGCGGAGCCGAGGGCACGTTCAAGATCCTCGTCCTCAAGCGGATCCTGCCCACGCACGGCGCGTCGCGGCGCTTCCGCGCGATGTTCATCGAGGAGGCGCGCCTAGCGACGCGCCTGAATCACCCCAACGTCGTCCAGGTCTACGAGCTCCAGGATTTCGGCGACGAGGGCTTGCTGCTCGCCATGGAATACGTCGAGGGTTGCGATCTCGGGCGCCTCATGAGCGGCTCGAAGGCGAGGGGCGCGCGCATCCCGCCGTGGGTCGGAGCGTGGGCGGTCGCGGAGGCCGCGAAGGGCCTCCACTACGCGCACGAGAAGAAGGACGAGGCGGGCCAGCCGCTCGAGATAGTCCACCGGGACGTCAGTCCGCAGAACATCCTGCTCTCGTCCGAGGGAGGCGTGAAGATCGCCGACTTCGGGATCGCCAGCGCGCGCGTGCTCACGGAGGACAAGGGCTTGCTCAAGGGAAAGTTCGGGTACATGTCCCCGGAGCAGGCGCGCGGCGAGTCCGTCGACCGGCGCAGCGATCTGTATGCGCTCGGCGTCATCCTCTGGGAGGTACTGGCGGGCCGGCCGATCCACGGGGGGCTCGGGGGCGAGGCCCTCCTGGACATCGTTCGCTCGGGAATCGTCGAGCCGCCGACGACGCACGCCGAAGGCATCCCCGCGGAGCTGGAGCAGATTGCGCTGACGGCGCTGGCTCCGGCGCGCGAGGACCGGTACGCGACGGGCCGCGAGATGGCTGCCGCCGTCGGCAGGGCGATTGCCAAACAGGGCGACCTCATCGACGCGGGCGCACTCGAAGCCGCGCTCGGACAGCTGGCTGCCCGCGCGGCGGACAGCGATCCTCCGTCGTCGCAGGCCCACGACCCCCGAGAGCGATCGGACAATGCGCGCACGCAGGCCGCGGTGCCGCTCGCTCGCAGCGCGGCGGAGTCGCGGTCGAGCCTCCGGCCGGAGACGTCCTCACGGGGTCCCGGATCGACCGACTCTCGGCGGTCCGGGTCGTCGCTGCCCGAAGGGCCGCGCGAGGTGCGCCACGTCGCGGTCCTCACGCTTCGCTTGAGCGGCGTGGAGGCCGAGGCGATGCCGCGACGTACCTTCGACCATCTCCGCGCCATGCTCGACGAGCTCGCCTTCAAGCGCGGCACGCGCTGGGTCTGGGAACCCGACGGGGTCGCGCGCGCCATCGCCGGGCTCACGGCGAATTCCGCCCGCGCCGCGATCGACGCAGCGTCCCTCGCGCTGGACGTCCACGAGGCCATCTCGGGGTTCGGGGACGACCTGCCGTCGCCGGTTGCCGCGTCTATCGGCATCGTTCGCGGCATCGCGAGTGGAACGCGCGACCCCGAAGGCCGTCTTATTCGCTACGTGTTGCACGAGCCGACGACGTTCCTCTCGGGGGTCCTCGGGCAGGCGACGCCCCGCGGGCGCACGTGGGTCGCGGGCGGCGTTTACCGCCTCGTGAGGAAGGACTTTGTCTGGAGCGACGTGCCCAGCCTCAGGCTCGACGCCGCCCCTTCCCTGGACGTTCCCGGGGCGATGCGCCTGTACGCGCTCGACCGGAGCCTCTCGCGGGAAGAGCGCGGTGCGGAGGCCCAGGGGGCCGCCAGCGATCTCGTCGGACGCGACGGCGAGAAAGCGGACCTACACGCGGGCTACCACGAAGCAGTGAACGGGCGCGGCCGGACCGGGCAGCTCGCGTCTCGGGCCGTCGTCGGCGAGATGGGGATCGGCAAGACGGCTCTCGTTACGGCGTTCCTCGACGAGCTGCCCCCGAATACCCGCATCGTGCGCATCGAGTGCACGCCCGTGAAAATGGAGGTGCCGTACGCCGCCATCGCGGCGCTCGTCCGTGAGGCCATCGGCGCGACGGGGGACGAGCCGTACCAGGAGGTCGTCTCGCTCGTTGCCAAGGCCGGCGGGGGCGCGCCGGGGGGCGATGGCGCGAGCCCGATGGTCGCCAGGCTGTCCGAGCTCGCGACGAATCGCCGGATGGGCGGCGCCGACGAGGACGCCCAGTCGAGAAAGAGGGTCATCCTCGGCGCCCTTCGCAACCTTCTTGCCGCGATCGCCCTGGCGCAACCGCTCGTTCTGGTGGTCGACGGCATGCAGTGGGCCGACAAGGCAAGCCTGGACGTGCTCGCCGAGATCGTGCAAGCACCCGACCCTTTGCCGATCTTCGCGCTCCTCGTCATGCGGCCCGACGACCGAGTGCAACCGTGGCTCGGAGGAGTGATGCGGATCGAGCTTCGAGGGCTGACGCCCGATGAGCAGGTGCGCCTCGTTCGGGTGCGCCTGGGCGTCGGACGCGGCGTAGAGCAGGTGTGCGCGGACCTGCTGCCCAAGGTGGGCGACAATCCGTTCTTCCTGCTCGAGATGATCGACGCTCTCCTCGAGCGCGGTGCGCTCGAAATCCGGGAGACGGGCGACGACGGCCGCGCCAACGTCGCCACGCTCGCGCGGACGGAGCGCGCCGACGCGGGCTTCCCGGCGCTTCCCTCGACGCTGGAGCAGCTGCTCGGAGATCGCCTCGCCGAGCTCCCGGCGCAGGAGCACGCCGTGGTCGACTGGTTGGCGATCGCAGGCGGGCCGCTGCCGGTCACCGTCGTGTTGAAGCTCTGCGGACGGGACGACGACGAGACCATCGTTCGCCTGTGCGCCCGCGGCCTCTGCGACCGTCGAGGAGACCAGGTCGACTTCCGCCACCCGCTCGCTCGCGACGTGGCCTTTGCAGCCATCCGTCCCGAGGACCGAGTGCGTATGCACCGCGAGCTCGGCGAGCACCTGGCGCAGACGTCGCTCGCGCGCGGTCTGTCGGCGGCGATCGTCGCGCGCCACCTGGCACGCGGAGAGAGCTACGACCGCGCCGCTGACTTCTACTTCGAGGCGGCGACCGCGGCGCGGGAGAGCCACCAGACACGGCTCGTGATTCGCTACTACCGGCGGGCTCTCTCCTACCTCGCTCCCGACGACAAGAGGGAAGTCGACGGCCACGAGGCTCTGGAGAGCGCGTATCGCATGCTCGGCCGCCGCCGGGAGCGGATGTGGCACCTCGAGGCCCTCCGCCGCGCGGTCAGGCGGGTAGGCGTGCCCCGCGCGGTGTGCCTCGGCCTCTTGCGCAGCGCGAGGTACGACCTGGACGAGGGGCACCTCGTCAGGGGCCTCGTTTTCGCCCGGCAGGCCACAGAGGTCGCGCACATTTCGAAGATCGAAGCGCTGAAGGTCGAGGCCGAGACGCTGGCGAGCAATTTCTTGCGCGAGCTCGGCGACGTACAAGGCGCTCTCGCGGCGTGCGACCGGGCCCTCGCCGCGTTCGATCCGTCCGTACAGGGCAGGGTGCCGCCCCTCCTGCGCGCAGAGGTGCTCCGCTCGAAGGGAGTCTTGTTGCGCCGTGTCGGGCGGGTGCGCGAGGCGGTCGACGCCTACGTCGATGCCGTCGCGATTTCCAGGAAATGTGGTGCGCGCCGCATGGAGGCGCGCGTCAAGAACGCGCTCGCGTACGCTATGTTCGTGCAGGGGCGCTACGAGGACGGAATCGGGCTCGCGCTCGAGTCGATCCAGATCGACCTCTCGATCGGCGGCCGCTTCCAGATCGCGAAGACCTTGACGAACATCGGGCACTCCTACTTCCGCCTCGGCGACGTCGCGCGGTCCCTCGCCTACTTCGATCGCGCGCGCCAGGCGCACGAGCGATACGGAGACCAGGACAGCTGGGCGGAGACGCTCCTGGTCAGCGCCCACGTCGCGATGGCGCTGGGCGACGTGGATGCCGCCGAAGGCTTCGTGCGGGACGCGAGCGCGCTGACCGCGGCCACGGGAAACGCGTATGAAAGGGTCTACGAGGGTGTCGTGCGCGCGCTCCTCGCGCGCGCGAGGCGTCGCCCCGACGACGCGGTCCGTCACGCGCTCGAGGCGCGCCACGACGCGGAGAGCACCGCGCTCGTGGCCTTTCACTTCTTTGCCATGGCCGTCGAGGCCGCGGCGCGGGTAGACGTCGGTGAGATGCACGCCGCAACGCTTCTGGCCACGACCGCCCTCGGAGCGGTCGAAAACCTGCAGGGCTGCGAGTACGGCCTCGAGATTCGAACGCTCTGCGCGGACGCCTTGAAGCGCGCGGGGTCTCCGCAAGCGCCTAGCGCGCACCAGCGCGCCGTCGACTACGCCAACGCCTTGTTGCTCCAGGTGCGCGACTCCCGCCTCCGCAAGCTCTTCCCCCAGGGGCCGATGAGCGCAGCGCTGTTCGAGACCACCCCCGTCCCGTCGCCCTCGGTCTCCCGGCCGTCGGCTCCGCCGGCTCCGCTCGTCGAAGTCCCCGGGAGCGCATGACGAGCGCAGCGACCCAGACGGGTACCAAGAGGCGGGTCGCCGTGATCCTCTCCGGCGGCGGCGCCCGCGGCGCCTACGAGGTCGGCGTTCTCTGGTACATCTTCGACGAGCTCACGCGCCTCCTCGGCGCGGCGCCGCGCATCGACATCCTTTGCGGGACGAGCGTCGGGGCCATCAACGCCTGTTACCTCGCGGCGCACCTCGGGGATCCCGTCCTCGGCTTGCGCCGGCTCGTGGAGCTCTGGAGCGACCTGGAGCTCACGCGCGTCCTCGGCTTCGGCGTGCGGCAGGTGGTGACGCTGCCGCGCGTGCTGCTCGGCGGGGGAGAAGGTTATGGTCTCTTCGACGTACGGCCCATGGCGGAGCTCGTTCAGCGCGAGATCAGCTGGCGGGCGGTCTCGCGCTGCTTGCGCAGCGGGACGTTGCGCGCCCTCACGGTCTCGTGCACGGAGGTGTCCACGGGCCGGACCGTCGTGTTCATGCAGGTCTCGCCCGATCTCGCGGTCCCCGCCGCCGCGCCGCCCCGCACGCTCTTCCGGGCCGACCGCGTCGGACCGCATCACGCGCTCGCCAGCGCGGCCATCCCCCTGCTCTTTCCGCCGGTGCGCATCGACGGCGAGCTGCATCTCGACGGCGGCCTTCGCCAGAACACCCCCATCGCCCCCGCGCTGCGGCTCGGCGCGACGCACATCTTCGCCATAGGGAGCTCTCGCGAGATCCAGGGACGCGTGGTTCAGGAGGCAGGACACCAGAAGAAGCCGCGCGCCCCGGGCGCGGCCTTCCTTCTCGGAAAGGTCCTGAACGCCTTTCTCCTCGACCACGTGGACGTGGACATCGAGCTTCTCACTCGAATCAACAACGTGCTCGTCGACGGCACCGGCGCCTACGGTTCGGGCTTCCCCGAGGCCCTGAGCGCGCAGGCTCGCAAGAGATCGGCTCTCGAGTACCGCTACGTCAAGTGCATGCGCGTGCGACCGAGCGAGGACATCGGGCGCCTTGCGAACGACCACCTGAAACGCGGGCGGCTCCGCGGCGACCCGATCTTGACCAGGCGGCTCTTCAGTCTTCTCGACCTCGGGGTGGAGAGCGAGGCGGACCTCGCGAGCTACCTGCTGTTCGACGGGCCCTTCTGCCGGCGGCTCATCGAGATGGGACGTGCGGACGCGCAGGCACGGCGCGACGAGCTGGTGGGGTTCTTCCGCGACGCGCAGGGCCAGGATGGCGGGGTCACCCATGCCCCGGAGGCGGGTGCCTCGCGCCGACCGCTCGTCACCTGAAGTCGTCAGCCGAGCCAGCCCCCTCGCGCACGACCTCGGGTGGTGAGGTCGTGAGGTCGATCACCGTGGTCGGCACGAGGCCGCCGGCCCCGGCGTCGAGGACCATGGCCAGCCCCCGAAATTGCGAGGCAATCTCGTGTGGGTCAACGAGCGGCTCCTCGCCCGGGCGCGCCGCCGTGGTCGAGATGATCGGTCGCCCGAGCTCGCGGGAAAGCGCTCGCGTCGCCTCGCACGCCGGGACGCGGATCCCGACGTTCTTCCTCTTCATCTGGACGAGCTTCGGCACCTCGCGCGTCGCCGCGAGGATGAACGTGTAGGGCCCCGGCAAGAAGCGCCGGAGGACGCGGTACACTTGATTGTCCACGATCGCGTAGCGAGCGATGTCCGACAGATCCGGGCAGACGAACGCGAGGGGGTGGGATCGGTCCATTCCCTTGATGGCGTAGAGGCGATCGATCGCGCGCTTGTTCGTCAGGTCACACCCGAGCCCGTAAACGGTGTCCGTTGGGTAAGCGATGACCGCTCCGTCCTCGAGGGCGTCGACGGCGCGGCGGATCTTGCGCGGTTCGGGATGTTCGGGGTTGATCGCGAGCAGCATCGCGTCACCGCGGCCGAGCCGCTTACCCTGGATCCACCGGCGCGTCACGCGCGATCGCTCGAGCGCGCTGCTAGGCTCCCCGGCACGATGACGCTCTCGCAGCTCGGGCTTTCCGCGTGGCTCGTGCGTGCATTCGCGTTCGTGTGGGGCTGCATCTGGGCCAGCTTCGTGAACGTCGTCGTCTACCGCATCCCGCGCGAGATGAGCGTGGTGAAGCCGGCTTCGCACTGTCCGGCGTGCGGTGCGCCGGTGCGTCCCCTCGACAACCTGCCCGTCGTCTCGTGGCTCGTCCTCGGGGGTCGCGCGCGCTGCTGCGGCGCGCCGATCTCGCCGCGGTACGTCGTCGTGGAGCTGCTGGGAGGAGCGCTCTCGCTCGCCATTGCGGAGGTCATCGTGAGGGCGCTCCCGGGCGACACGGCGCTCGCTCACGCCACGTCGATATTCCTCGCCGATTTCGGCCTCGCGATGGCCCTCGTCGCCGCGGCGTTCATCGACGCCGAGCACATGTACCTGCCGGACACGATCACGATCGGGGGCACCCTGTTCGGCCTGGCGACGCCGAGCCTTCGCGGCCTGGGGTGGGGCGACGTGTTTCTGGGAGCGGCTGTCGGTTTCGTCGGCGTGTGGCTTCCGTTCATCGTCGGGTACAAGGCGCTGCGCGGACGCCCCGGGATGGGCGCCGGCGACGCGAAGCTCGTGATGCTCGCCGGGGCATGGTTCGGCTGGCCGGGGGCTGCGTTCGCGCTGTTCGCGGGCGCCATCCAGGCAACCATCGCGGCGCTCGTCCTGCTCGGCGTCGCGGGAAAGATCGACGAGCCAGAGGCGGTGCGGGCGGACCGCGAGGCCCTTCAGCGAGCGGCGGCGCAAGGGGACGTCGAGGCGAAGGACGTTCTCGAGCAAGATCCGCTGGGTACCCCCCCGGGCATCGGGATCATGGCCGCGCGGCTGCCGTTCGGCCCTTTTCTCTGCCTCGCGATCATCGAGTGGATGCTCGCAGGCGACTGGGTTCGCGATCGGCTGGCGGGGATGTGAAGCCGCTGAGGCGCAGAGGACGCAGAGAGCAGGGGCTCGCTACTTGCGCTTCTCCATGGGCACGTACTCGAGCTGCGTGGGGCCCGTGTAGACCTGCCTGGGACGAGCGATCTTGGTCGTGTTGTCCTCGACCATCTCCTTCCAGTGCGCGATCCAGCCGGGGAGGCGCCCGAGAGCGAAGAGCGCCGTGAACATGCTCGTCGGGAAGCCCATCGCTCGGTAGATGATGCCGGAGTAGAAATCGACGTTCGGGTAGAGCTTGCGCTCCACGAAATACGGGTCCAAGAGCGCAGCTTCCTCGAGCGCCTTGGCGATGTCGAGCAGGGGGTCATGCTTCCCCAGCTTCCCGAGCACCTTGTCGGCCGCGGCCTTGATGATCTTCGCCCGCGGATCGAAGTTCTTGTAGACGCGGTGGCCGAAGCCCATGAGCTTGAAGCCGCTGTTCTTGTCCTTGGCGAGCGCGACGTACTTCTTGACGTTGCCGCCGTCCTTCTGGATCGCGACGAGCATCTCCAGAACTTCCTGGTTCGCTCCGCCGTGCAGCGGCCCCCAGAGCGCGCAGATGCCCGCGCTGATTGAGGCGAAGAGGTTCGCCTTGCTAGACCCGACGATCCTCACGGTGCTCGTCGAACAGTTCTGCTCGTGATCCGCGTGCAAGATCAGGAGCAGGTTCATGACCTTGACGATCTCCGGATCGATCTCGTACTCCTCGGCGGGGACCGAGAACATCATGTTGAGGAAGTTCGCGCAGTACGACAGCGAGTTCTTCGGATAGACGAAAGGCTGGCCGATCGACTTCTTGTACGCGAACGCCGCGATCGTCCGCACCTTGGAGACGAGACGCGCGATCGTGAGGTCGCGCAGCTCGACGTTGTCGGAATCGAGCGAGTCCGGATAGTAGCTCGACAGCGCGGCGACCATCGCGCTCAGGATCGCCATCGGGTGGGCCGTCGGCGAGAAGCCCTCGAAGAAGTGCTTCATGTCCTCGTGCAGGAGCGAGTGGCGCGTGAGCTTCTCGCTCCAGCTCTTGAACTGCGCATCGGTGGGCAGCTTGCCGTAGATGAGGAGGTAGGCGGTCTCGATGAAGCTCGACTGCTCTGCCAGCGTCTCGATCGGAATCCCGCGGTACCGCAGGATTCCCTTGTCGCCGTCGATGAACGTTATCGCGCTCTGCGTGGACGCGGTGTTCATGAACGCCGGATCCAGCGTGACGATCCCCGTCTGAGTACGGAGGTGGCTGATGTCGATCGCGCGCTCGCCCTCGCTTCCGACGATGATGGGCGCCTCGAGCTTGGTCTCTCCCAGCGTAATGATGGCCTTTTCGGTCACGGGATCCTCCGGTCCGCCCCAGCCCGAGCACTATAAGGCAAAGCGCAGTCTGGCGCAGTGCGCAAAAAGGCGAGGCCGGCGCCTGCCCTAAGTGGCCGCCGGAGCACGCCACTTGAGGCGGCGCTCGTCGGCCTGATCCATCGCCAGCCGTCGCTGCTCCCGGATGAACGCAGCGTAGGTCTTCGGGACGCGCGCGTCACGTCCAAGGGCCAGAAGCACCCGCAGCGCGGCTTCCGCGTCGTCCATGGCGCGGTGCGCGTTTTCGAGCGCGACGCCGAGGCGCGCGGCCACATCGGCGAGCGCCCTGGATCTCTCGCCCTGCTGCAACTCGCGTGCCCAGACTAGAGGGTCCACCCACTCGACGTCCTTGTTGAGGGCCGACGGCGACCGCTCCGCCGAGAGACCGGCGCGCGCGAGCTCGTTGGCCAGAAAGGCCCGATCGAACGCGGCGTTGTACGCGGCGGGGACGCAGCCGGCGAGCGCCGACACGATCTCGCGTGCGACCGCCTCGAACGAAGGCGCATCCTTGACGTCTTCGTCGGTGATCTTGTGGACGTCGCTCGCTTCCTTGGGAATCGGCCGGCCCGGGTTCACGAGCCAGTTCCTGCGCTCGACGATATCGCCTCCCCTCGCGACCGCGATCCCCACCTCGACGATCCGGTCGACGGAGGCGTCGCGCCCCGTCGTCTCCACGTCGAGGAGAGCGATCGGCAGCTCCACCCACGGCGCCTCGGCCTCGAGCTCCTGCAGGAGACCGCGCGTTACCGCGCGCAGGACGTGGGCGATGCCGGGGTAGTGACGGCCCGTCGGAAAGCAGCCACACCCGTCCAGCGCGCCCGCCCTCATCCGCTGGGCTCGTAGCAGGTCGGTCGGGCGGTCGCCAGGGTAGCCTTGACGGCTACTTCAGACTGGCGGCGATCTCGCCGTCCACCCAGTCCTCGATGTCGGCCTTGCCGTCGTACTGGCGACCGTTGATGAAGATCGTCGGCGTTCCCTTCACCCCGAGGCCGTCGGCGAGCTTTCGGTCCGCGTCGATGCGCGCCTTGGTCGCGGCCGATTGCATGTCCTCGTGGAACCGCGCGACGTCCATGCCGATGGCCTTGGCGTAGGCGTCCAGGTCGCTCTCTTCGAGACGGGGCGCGTTGGCGAAGAGCTGGTGATGCATCTCCCAGAACTTGCCCTGGGCCTGGGCGGCGATCGCCGCGCGCGCAGCCGGTTCGCCTCTGGGGTGCATGGCGAGGGGCATGAACTTGAAGACGAGGCGCAGGTTGGGCTTCTTCTTCTCGCACAGCTCGTCGAGCTGGGGTGCGATGTGCTGGCAGAAGGGGCACTCGAAGTCAGCGAACTCCACGAGCGTGACGGTGGCGGCGTCCGACCCGCGCGCCGGGGATCCGTCGAGCGGGATCGACTTCGAGGCGGCCGCATCGAACCTCTGCTTGTAGAGACCCTCGACCTGCTCGCGAGCCATCCCCTCCCGCACCGCCTTGGCGATCGCGATCGCCGCCGGCAAGCACGCCGGGCAGGCGCGCTTCTCCAACAGGCACTGCGCCACGGGCACCGCGAGTCCGGGACACGGCGACCCGAGCTCCCTCACGTATCGCGAGAACTCGTGCTTCTCGCGAGGCGTGAACCCCCGCGTCTCGACCCCCGGCAGCTCGACGTCCCGCGTGACCTGGCTCGGGTCGTCCGCGGGTCCGCTACGACACGCGGCGACGACGGCCGAAAACACGATGGCGACGACGAAAGCGAGGCGCATCGACATGCCCGCTTCACTGCGGCTTCGCGCGCGACCCGCCCGCCGAGACGGCAGCGCCCGAGGACGCCGGCGGAGGCGACGCCGACGGCGGCAGCGCGGACGGGGCCGTCGCCGCTTCCGAGGCGGGCAGACCCAGCTCGCCGGCGACGCGGTCCTCGAGCGACTCCTCCTGCTCGACGTCGAGCTCCCGGCCGTTGACGTAGATCGTCGGCGTCCCCTTGAGCTTCATCTCCTCGCCGAGGCTACGGTCCTTGGCGATTCGCTCCTTGACCGACGAGGACTCCATGTCCGCCTTCCACCGGACGACGTCAAGCTTGAGCATCTGCGCGTAGCGCTGCAGGTCCGCGTCCTCGAGGTGTTGCTGGCGCTCGAAGAGGAGATGCTCCATCTCCCAGAACTTTCCCTGCATCCCGGCCGCCATGGCTGCCCGTGCCGCGGGCTCGCCGTGCGCGTGAAAGGGCAGGGTATAGCTCTTGTAAACGAGGCGGATCTTGTCCGGGTGCGCCGCGAGCACGGCGTCGAGCTGCCCGACGGCCTCTCGGCAGTGGGGGCACTCGAAGTCGGCGAACTCGATGATCGTGACCGGAGCGTCGTCCCGACCCTTGGTAGGCGATCCATCGCTGGGCAGCGCCTTGACGCTCCCGGGATCGAACCTGTCCTTGTAAGCGTGCTGGATCAGATCGTCGGAAGCGCCTTCACGTACCGCGCGCGCCACCCACTTGGCCGCCTGCACGCACGCGCCGCACGCGCGCTTCTCCTCGACGCACTGCGCAACCGGAACCGGAACGCTGGGGCACGGCGCGAGCAGCCGCGTGACGAGCGAGCTCCACGCGTGCCGCTCTCGAGGCGTCATCGGGCTCGTGTCGACGCCCGGAATGACGACGTCCTTGACCTCGGGGGTCGCGGTGGAGGGCTGCGCCGACGACCCGCCCGCGCTCGCGCTCGAATCGCGGCAGCCCGACCACGAAGCAATGGCGAGGCCGAGCCCGAGTAGCCTGACGAGCTGAAAAGCGTTCCGCAAGACGGACGACGTTTAGCCTCTTTCCGTCGGCCGTTCCACCCGTCATCGCTCCGGGGGGCGCGGGTCAGCCTGGTCCGAGGCCGCACCGGCGCGTCTGGCGTAGACCCCGCCGATCGCCGCCCCGACCAGCGCGCCGAGCAGTGACCCCGCGAGCACGTCGCCGGGGAAGTGCGCGCCGAGGTAGACGCGCGACAAGGCGACCAGCGCTGCAACAGCGAGAGTCGCGGCGGCCAGTGCGCGCGCCCGCCCGCGCGAGTGCGGCCACGCGACCGGCAAGGCGACGGCGAGGAACGCCGCCACGCAAAAGCTTCCGGCCGCGTGGCCACTGGGAAACGACCCGTCGCGCGGCGCCCCGATCGGGGGCGCCAGCCCGAGCGCCAGCCAGGGACGCACGCGACCGACCGCGAGCTTGATGGCCCAGACGAGCGTGGCCTGCACGGCGATCGCGATCGCGAGGCTCGCGGCGAACAGCCGCGTGCGCCCGTAGCACATCATCGGCAAGAGGGCGGTCGCCGACCAGCCCCCGCCTACGAGCGTGAACACGATCATCGCGCCGGCCCAGGCGCCCGAGTCCCCGCCGTAGATCGCGAGGAGCGCGCGCACGTCGATGTCGTGCACCGGCAGACCTTCCTCGGGGCTCATCTTTGCGCGAGGCTTTGCGTCCGCGCAAGCGCTTCCAAGCGAGCGCCAGCCCCGGCTTTTGCCGGGCTCGGCGGATTGGCCTACCGTCCGGCCCGTGGCGAGCCACCCTCCAGGTCGAGTCTCCGGTCGCCTCGCGCTCGCGCAGAGGGTCCGGGATGCAGGCTTCACCCCGAGCATTCGCGACGTCGACGCGCTCGTCCATCTGCTCGCCGACGACGCGCTCGTCAAGGCGGTCGAGCGCGCGATCGGCAGGGTAGGCGTCGGCGCGCTCGACAAGCTGCGCGCGCGCTTCTCGGAAGCGGGCCCGCCGCTCCGCGCGCGCATCGTGCGGGCCGTCGGACGGCTCGCCCATGACGCGGAAGCATCGGCCTTCCTCGTCGAGGCCCTCGGCGACGCGGACCAGAAGACACGTCGCAACGCGGCGATCGCGCTCGGGCACGCGCAGGGCGCCGGGGTCGAGGCGGCGCTGCTCCGGGCCTGGGCGGCAGATCCGCGGGTGGAGATGCGCCGGTCGCTCGCGGCGTCGCTGGGCAAGGTGGGAACCGAGGGCTCGCTCGGCGTATTGCGAGAGGCGGCCGGAGCCGGGGACGCCGAGCTCGCGCGCATCGCGGAGCGCGCGCGGGTCATGATCGCGCGGACGGCGTCGCGCCCAAGCGGGGCGCGCATCGATGCCACGCGCCAGGCCGGCCGGCCGCTCGACGTCGTCGCGTTCGCGCGGCATGGACTGGAGGAGCTGCTGGCGGACGAGCTGTCCCGTTCGCCAGGTCTCGACGGCGTGCACGTCATGTCGCCGGGCCGCGTCCGTGCACGGCTCCATGGCCCGATGGCGGCGCTCTTCCGCGCCCGTACCATGCTGTCCTTTTGCTTCCCGCTGCCCACGGAGCGGATCGCCGATGGCGAAGCGGTCTCCGACGCGATCGCGCGCGCCGCCGCCGGCGACGTCGCGAGGGTGGTCTTGTCGACCTGGACGGCGGGGTCTCCGCGCTTCCGCATCGCCTGGGCGGAAGGGGGACACCGGCGCGCAGCCACATGGGACGCCGTGCGCGCGATCGCTCTCCGCGCGCCGGAGCTCCTCAACGATCCAACCGCGTCGACCTGGGAGCTGGTGGTCTCGAGGCAGCGCGGCTTCGTCGACGTCGACATCGCTCCGCGCGCGCTCCTTGATCCCCGCTTCGAGTGGCGCAAGGGGCGCGTGGCCGCCGCGTCGCACCCGACGATCGCGGCCGCGCTCGCGCGCATCGCGTCGGCGCTTCCGGACGACGTCGTCTGGGATCCCTTCGTGGGCTCTGGCGCCGAGCTGGTGGAGCGAGCGCTCCTGGGGCCGTTCCGCGCGCTGCTCGGGAGCGATGTCGACCCGGGCGCGCTGGCGATCGCGCGCGAGAACCTCGACGCGGCAGGGTTCACCGCGACGCTCGATCGCGTCGACGCGATCGCTCACAGGCCGGCCGGGGTGACTCTCGTCATCACGAACCCTCCGATGGGGCGGCGCTCGTCGCGCACCGCGGGGCTCGCCGACACGCTCGACCGCTTCGTCGCTCACGCCGCTTCCCTGCTGGCGCCCCGGGGAAGGCTGGTGTGGATCGCGCCATTCGCGGCCCGTTCGCGCGCCGTGGCAGCGCGCGCCGGGCTCACCCTCGAGTGGGCGCGGGTCGTCGACATGGGCGGCTTCGACGCCGAGATGCAGCGCTGGGTCAAGGCGTGAAGCGCGCGTCACGCGGGGGCAGGAATGGACCCCGCTGGACTGCGCTTCGCGAGAAAATCGATGAGATCGATCCTCGTCACGATTCCGACGACGGCGTCGCTCTCCTCGACGATGGCCACCTTGGAGTCGGCCAGGACGCTCTGCAAGAGCTCGATCTTCGTGTTCGGCGTCACCGTCGCGTAGTCGTCCTCGACGACCTCCGTGATTGGCGATTCGAGGGTCTTGCCGCCCGTCGCCAGAGCCCGCAACAGATCGACCTCCGCGACGATCCCGCGCAGCTTGCCGCGCTCGATGACGGGCAGCTGGCTGATCCCGAGCGTCTTCATCTGACCAATGACCTCGCGCAGCTTCGCTTCCGGACGGGCCGTCACGAGGGGACGCTTGCCTCCGAGGACGTCGCGAACCGTGCCGAGGCCGGGCGTGTCCTCGAGGAAGCCGTTCTCCCGCATCCAGTCGTCGTTGAATATCTTCGAGAGGTACTTGTGGCCCGCGTCCGCGAGCAAGACGACGACGCGCGAAGGACGACCGCCGACGCTCGCCTCGCCGCGCTCCTCCAACGCGCGGGCGTACTTGACGGCCCCCGCCACGGCCGCCCCCCCGGAGCCGCCAACGAAGATGCCCTCGAGCCGCGTCAGATCGCGGGTCATGAGGAAGCACTCCTTGTCGTCGACGCGCACGACGTCGTCCAGGATCCCTAGGTTCATCGTGCCGGGGAAGAAGTCCTCGCCGATGCCCTCGACCTTGTACGAAAACGGCTTGGTGACCCGGCCGGTCTTCACGAAGTCGTAGTAGAGCGAACCGACGGGGTCGATGCCGACGATCTTGACGCTCGGTTTGTTCTCGCGAAGAAACTTCCCGACGCCGCTCAGCGTCCCGCCGGTGCCCATGCCCGCGCAGAAGACCTCGAAGTCGCCGCCCGTTTGCTCCCATATCTCGGGACCCGTCGAGAGGTAGTGCGCTTCCGGGTTGGCGGGGTTCTGGTACTGATTCGCGTAGAAGCAGTTGGGGGTCTCCCGCGCGATGCGCGCGGCGACTTGGTAGTAGCTTCTCGGATCCTCGGGGTCGACGGCCGTGGGGCAGACGACGACTCGCGCGCCGAAGGCCCGCAGGTGGCTTATCTTCTCCTGGCTCATCTTGTCGGGCATCACGAAGACGCACTTGTACCCGCGGATCGCCGCCAGGAGAGCCAGGGCCGCCCCCGTGTTGCCGCTCGTCGCCTCGACGATCGTGCCGCCGGGCTTGAGGTCATTCTCCTCGGCGCGGCGGAGCATGTTGGCGGCCAGCCGATCCTTGTGGCTGCCGCCGGGGTTCAAGAACTCGCACTTGACGTAAACCTCCACGGAGAGGCTGGCCGTGATGCGGTTGAGCCGCACGATCGGCGTCTTGCCGACGGCCTGGCTGATGTCCCCGAGCGCTCCGCGCATCATGATGCGCCCAGTCTAGTCGCGATGGCCGCCAGCATCCTTCCGCTTCTCGCCCCGTCGCGCCGGAACGAATGAAATCGAGCGGCGTCGTGCTTCGTGCAACCGGGGACGTCGTCGATGCGGCCGTCGGCCACGCCCAGCGAGCGGAGCTGAGCGCGAACCGCGCGGCGAAGGTCGGCGTACGCCTTCTCTCCTCGCCGGGACGCGATGACGCGCTCTTCGCTGGACGCTCTGGCGATCTGCTCGGCGACGTCGCATCCCACCTCGAAACAGCACGGTCCGATGCATGGCCCGATCGCTGCGACGAGCCTTCGCCCGCCGAGCAGGTCGACGCCGGCTCTGACGACCCCCCCGACGACGCCCCTCCAGCCCGCGTGGATCGCGGCGACCTCGCCGCTCGCCTCGTCCGCCACGAGCAGCGGGACGCAGTCCGCCACCCGGACCCCCACGGCGATGCGCCGGCCTCTGCCCACGATCGCGTCGCCCTCCGCCCCCGCGGCCTCCGAGGCCGCGATCGCCCGCGAACCATGCACCTGCCTGACCTGGACGATGGCGTCGACCGACAGCGCCCGGAAGAGCTCCGCGTCCTCGGTCTCTCGAATCGGGAACGCGTGCGCGAACCCGGCGTCCGCGAGGATCGAGGACTTTAGGACGGCCACTCCTCCGATGATGGCGCGAGCCGACTCATGATACCAATTTGGCTCGATGCGCCCCGAGGATCCCTTCATCGGACGCGCCATCCTGAACGGACAATTCCAGATCCTCCAGAAGATCGGGTCGGGCGGGATGGGTGCCGTTTACAGGGCGCTCCAGTCCGACATGAACCGCATGGTGGGCGTAAAGATCCTCCACCCCAAGCTCGCTAACCGCAAGGACCTCGTCTCGCGCTTCCGCAGGGAGGCGCGCGCGATGAGCCAGCTGACGCACCCGAACACCGTGAAGGTGTTTCTGTACGGCGAGCTCGACGACGGCTCCCTATACATCATCATGGAATTTCTCGAGGGCAAGAACCTCAATCAGACCGTCCGCACGGAGGGGCCGTTCCCCCTCGAGCGCGCCCTTCCCATCTTGATACAGGCGTGCGGAGCCCTCGACGAGGCCCACAAGGCAGGCATCATCCATCGAGATCTCAAGCCGGAGAACATCTTCCTGGTCCAGAGCGACACGCTCCGCGACTTCCCGAAGCTGCTCGATTTCGGGCTCGCGAAGGTAGGCGAGCGCCAGATGCGCCCGGGGTCGATCATGCTGACGCAGGAGGGGATGGTGTTCGGGACGCCCGAGTTCATGAGCCCCGAGCAGGCGCAGGGAAAGCCGCTGACCCCCGCGAGCGACGTCTACTCGCTGGCCGTCATCCTGTACGAGGTGCTCACCGGGAAGCTGCCGTTCGACGCGAAGAGCGCGATGGACTTCATCCAGCTGCACGTCGGCGGCAGGCCCATCCCCCTCAACCAGCGCGTCCCGGGCAAGACGTTCCCGCCGCTGCTCGAGCAGATCATGGATCGCGCCCTCGCGAAGCGACCGGAGGATCGCTTCTCGAGCGCGGCGGAGTTCGCGGTGGCGTTGCGGGCCGTGCAGGAGGGGGCCATCGACCTCCCGCCCCAGCTGTCCGTGCACGCGGGCGCGAATGGCGCCGCACAAGCCGGACCTCGGGAGCCTCTGGCCGACTCCCCGCCGGCGATGCCGACGCCGAGCATCGCGACGGTGAAGCTGCCCGTGCCGGCCCTCGCGGCCTCGCCGCGCGCGTCCAGAGGCAAGTCGCGCGTCAATGTCCCGTTGCTGCTCGGCGTCGCGGCGGCGTTCCTTCTCATCGGAATCGGGCTCGCGGTCATGGTGATGAAGGTGATGACGAAGGGGTGAGCGGGCTGCGCGCTTCGCGCTAGCTTCACGGCATGGCCACGCGAGCGCGACGCCCATCGCAGGAGCCCGGGGACACTCTCTTCGGCGCGGCCGCGCGGAAGGGCGTCGCGGGGGGCGCCCCCCTGGCGGATCGCATGCGTCCGGACGCGCTCTCCGCGCTCGTCGGCCAGAAGCACCTGCTGGCGCCGAACTCGCTTCTCTCGAAGGCGATCGCGGCCGACCGCATCCGCTCGATGATCCTATGGGGGCCGCCGGGCAGCGGGAAGACGACGCTCGCCCGCGTCATCGCGGCGGCGACGCGATCGTCGTTCGTCGCCTTCAGCGCGGTCCTCGGGAGCGTGGGGGAGCTGCGCGAGGTCGTAGCGGCCGCGCGCGACCGGCTCGCGTTTCACGGCCAGCGCACGATCGTGTTCGTGGACGAGATCCACCGGTTCAACAAGGCGCAGCAGGACGCGTTCTTGCCGCACGTCGAGAGCGGGACGATCGTCCTCGTCGGCGCGACCACGGAGAATCCGAGCTTCGCAATCGTGGCCGCGCTGCTCTCCCGCTGCAAAGTGTTTCGACTGGAGCCGCTCTCGGCGGCAGACCTGTTCGAGCTGCTCGAGCGCGCCCTGAAGGACGAGGCTCACGGGCTGGGGGCGAAGGGGCTGTCGGCGGACGACGATGCCCTGCGGGCGATCGCCGAGATGGCTGGCGGCGACGCGCGACGCGCCCTCTCGACGTTGGAGGTGGTCGCCGACTGGCTCGACACGACCGGGGGTGATCGCGTCTCGATGGACGCGGTGGCCGCAGCAGAGAGCCACCGGCCCTTGCTGTACGACAAGGGCGGGGAAGAGCACTACAACGTCGTCAGCGCGTTCATCAAGTCGATGCGAGGGAGCGACCCGGACGCTGCCATCTACTGGATGATGCGCATGCTCGAGGCGGGGGACGACCCGCTCTTCGTGTCCCGCCGGATGCTCATCTTCGCGAGCGAGGACGTCGGCAACGCCGATCCGCGCGCGCTGCTGGTCGCGTCCTCGGCAGACGCGACCCTCCGGCGCGTCGGGATGCCGGAGGGCACCTATGCGCTCGCCCAGGCGTGCATCTATCTGGCGAGCGCGCCCAAGTCGAACGCCTGCACGGTGGCGTGGCATCGTGCACGGGAGCTCGTCCTGCGGCACGGTGCGCTGGCCGTGCCGAACAAGCTCAAGAACGCCGTCACGCCCCTCATGCGCGAAGAAGGGTACGGCGCGGGCTACAAGTACGCGCACGACTTCGAGGGCGGCGTCGTGCCCGGCGAGAGCTACCTCCCGGCAGAGCTCGACGGCGCGCTGCTTTACGAGCCGACCGATCGGGGCGACGAGGCCCGCTCCCGAGAGCGCCTTCGCGCCGGCCGGCCCCATCGGAAGTGATCAGCACAGGGCCTCGAGGGCGGCCTGCAGCTCGGACGAAGCGTGGGCGTCGCCCTTCTTCCCGGCGGCCTCGACACCGGCCGTGAGCCAGGCGCGCGCATCGGCCGGGCGGCCCATCGCCTCGAGCACCTGCCCGCACATGAGGTACATCGGCACGTAGTCCGGGGAGCGCTCGCGAAGCTTCTCGAAGGTCGCGAGCGCTTCCTCGTTTCGCTCGAGGCTCCGGTACTCCATCGCGAGCCCGTACCAGACGAAGGGGTCCGCCGCGCCCGCGCCCGTCATCTTCAGGAGAAACTCGAGGCGTTTGCTCGACCGCGCCATCTCAGCCAGGTGGCAATAGCACGAGCCACGTTGCGGTATGATGATGGCGATGGCCACGTGCCCCTCCTGCGGCGCCGAAGGAGCGGCGTCCGACGCGCCCTGCCCGCGGTGCGGCCAGGCCCCGTCGCGCCCCGGCTCGGCCCTGCCGGCCCTCGAGCTCGATGTGCCCGTCCGGCGCGCGGCCAAGCCCGCCCCCGCCGCAAAGAAGCCCGAAGCGGAGCTATCGCTGGAGCTGGCGATCGACCCGCGAACGCTCATCCAACCGGTCGAGCCGGAGCGTCAGTCCACGCCCGGCTCAAGCCGAGGCCACGCGGGTGCGCCAGTGGCGAGCAGCCCCGTGCGCAGCGCGGCGCGGCCCATCGCCCCTCCGGCGGACGCGGGCCTCATGCCTCGGGGGCAGGAGGGCGTGGCGCCAGCGGTGCATGACCTCGCGTTCGACGCGCGCTTGCTCGCCGAGTACGGCGACCCGCCAGCGCACTGGGTGATGTCGCCTCTTTACGCCTGGCGCGTCGTCCAGCGGCAGCGCGAGCTGAGACGGGCGCTCGTGGGCCGGCGAGAAGAGGCGGCTCGTACGCTGGCCGAGCTCGAGGATGCCCTCGTGGCGTTCGCCGAACGCGTGCGACCGGAGGCCGAGCGTCACGAGGCCTACGCCCCTTTGCTCGGCCAGGTGAAGCGGGCCGAGGAGGCCCTCCGGTCCCGGGATCGAGTCCTCGCGGCCGACCAGGACGCGCAGACCGGTCGCCTGGCGTCGGTCGACGCGCAGCTCTCGAAGCTCGAGGCGGAGCTCGCGAAGGCGCAGGCCAACGAGCGCGACCTCCTGACACAGATCGCCTCGGCGCAGGGAGCTCTGAGCCGCGCCGAGGCCAAGGTCAAGCGCGCCGAGACCGAGCTCCGCGCGGCGCAGCGCGGGCCGGAGCGGACGTCCGGATGACGCAGACCAAGCAGCGCGAGGATCCGCAGCTCGCCCGGGCCCGCGCGCGGCTCGGCGTGGTGCTCAACGGAAAGTGGCGGCTCGACGCGCTGCTGGGCGTGGGCGGCATGGCGGCGGTGTACGGGGCCACCCACCGCAACGGCAAGCGCGTCGCGGTGAAGATGCTGCACCAGGAGTTCAGCAACGACGAGGAGGTCCGCACCCGCTTCCTCCAGGAGGGATACGCTGCGAACGCCATCCAGCACGACGGCGCGGTCAGCGTGCTCGACGACGACGTCGCCCCGGACGGGTCGGCCTTCCTCGTGATGGAGCTGCTTGAGGGACAGACGGTCGAGCAGCGCTGGGAGAGCGGCGGCCAGCGGCTGCCGCTCCGCGACGTCCTGTCGATCGTCGAGCCCCTCCTCGACGTCCTTGCCGCGGCGCACGCGAAGGCCGTGGTCCATCGCGACATCAAGCCGGAGAATCTCTTCGTCACGAAGGCCGGCACGCTCAAGGTGCTCGACTTCGGCATCGCCAAGGTCTTCGAGCAGCGCCGCGAGCGCACGACGTCCACCCGCGTCGGCACGGTGATGGGAACGCCTGCGTACATGGCGCCCGAGCAAGCCCTCGCGCGCTGGGACGAGGTCGACGGCCGGACCGATCTCTGGGCCGTGGGCGCCACGATGTTCACGCTTCTGAGCGGCCGGCACGTGCACGACGCGCAGACGAGCCAGGAGCAGATGATCCTGAGCGCGACGACGCCAGCGGCTTCCATCGCGAGCGTGGTGCCCGGACTGCCGGCGGCGGTGGTTTCGATCATCGATCGAGCGCTCGCGTTCGACCGGGCGAAGCGATGGCCCGACGCGTCGTCGATGCGCGAGGCGGTGCGCTCGGCCCTCGACGCGCTCGGCGGACCGGAGCCCCTCGGCGCGCCCGCGCGGGCCCCGACCGGAACGCTCGTCAGCCGCCAGGGGGGAGCCGAGGCTCGAGCCGCGACCATCCTCGACACGACGGCGACCGGCTCCTCGGCAGCCGCGTGGACCGAGGAGCGCGAGGGTCGCCTGGCAGAGGCGGCGAAGCTGCGCGCCCGGATCGGCGAGCTTGCCCAGCGCCAGGAGGCCGTCGAGAAACGTGTCGCCGACACGCAGGCGAAGGTCGACGCCGGACGGGCGGAGCGCAGGTCGCTCGAGCAATGGTTCAAGCGGCAGGTGGGGACGCGCACGGCCGCGGTCGAGGAGGCGCGGAAGGAAGCCAACCGCCAGATGATCGCGCTGGCCCGGCGGGCGATGGAGGATCGTTCGGTCTTCGGTCCCGAGCTCGACCCGACGCGAGAACAGATCGCGAAGCTCGACCGCGCGGCCGACTCCGCGGCTCGCGACGTCGACGTCCACACCGCTGCGCTGGAGGCCTACGACTCCCCGTCGCTCCGCGCGGGCGTCCTCCTGCTGGGCGTCCTCGCGGTCATCGTGCTTGCCCTGATCATCGGACCCATTGTGTGGCGGGCGACGAGGGTCATCGCGCCGGAGTAGAGAGCGCGTATCCAAGCACCGCCACCGGCCAAAGGGCCGAATTGGGAATTAACAAGTTCGACACAAAAGATGTCGGGGCTAGCCAGAACGGGCCTGGCTGGTACGAAATGACTATTGACCTGGTGCCCACAGACGCCCTAATTCGGCACCATGGGAACCTCAACGAGGGGACACGCGAATTGGATCTTCGCGGTCCCGATGCTTTGCGGGTGCGGCGCCGGGGCCAGCGCAGCCGCCCCTGATGCCGGCCTACCGGACGTGGTATTTACGATGAGCGGGGCCGTCGACGGGGATGGCGAGTCTTTCTCGTGCGTCTTCGTCCAGATGCCGACGGCTGGCGAGACGGCCGTCTACAGCGCCGAGTCCCACTTCACTCCCGGCAGCCATCACTTCCTCGTGTACCGCACCAGCTACGGCGCGATTCCGGCCGGGGGAGGCAGCGCGCACCCCTGCACCGATGCCGAGCAGGCCGTGAACATCACGGGCAGCTATTACGAGGCGCAGACTCCGGACACGCGACGGGATCTGCCGCCCGGGGTTGCGCACGTCTTCAAGCCCGGCGAGATCCTGCTGCTGACGGCGCACTACTTGAATCCATCGGCGACCGCGCTCGACACGCACGTCGACTTCCGCCTGCATACGATGGACCCCCGCGCCGTGCAGCACGAGGCCGGCTCGGTCTTCTTTTACAACTACCAGATCAGCATCCCTCCGATGTCCGAGGTCACCGTGACCCGGACTTGTCCGATCGACCGGGACATCAATCTCGCGCTGCTCTGGTCGCACATGCACTCGCGAGGCATCGGGTTCGTCGCGACAACCAACGATCCCACCGCCGGCGCGCGCATCCTCTATGCGACCACGACCTGGAGCGAGCCGCAGGCACGGGTGTTCCCGCAGGATCCCCCCGTCACGGTGCACGCCGGATCGACCATCACCTACTCGTGCACCTACGAGAACATGACATCCGAGACGATCGTCCAGGGGCAGAGCGCGCGGACGAACGAGATGTGCATCTTGCATGGGATGTACTGGCCCCGGATGGACTCGACGGGCGAGCTGTGCTTCCTCGGCGCGAGCTCGATGGGCACGCCGGCCGCAGCCGACGCCGGCACGGAAGGCGACTGAGCGCGGACGTGGGGCAAGCGCGCTTTAGGAATTCAGCGTCTCGTTCGCCGTAGCCTCGTCAATCACGCCCTCCTCGAGCAGTCGGGCGACCACCATCGGGAAGGTCTGCATCCCGTAGGGGTGCGTGCCCTTTTCCATGAGCGACTTGAGCGACGGGTTGTTCTCCGGACGACGGATGCTCTCCTTGACGGACTGGGACGCGACGAGCACCTCGGCGGCGAGGACGACGCCGTTCCCGTCGGCGCGGGGGAGCAGGCGCTGCGCGATGACGCCCTGCAGGCAGCTCGCGATGCGGTAGCGGTTGTCGGCGGGCTCGCCGTTCATGAGCGCAAGCATCCGGCTCACCGTGCGCACCGTATCGCTCGTGTGAAGCGTCGCCATCACCAGGTGCCCCGTCTCCGCCGCCTTCAGCGCGATCTCCATCGTCTCCTCGTCGCGAATCTCGCCGACGAAGATGACGTCGGGGTCCTGGCGGAGCGCGGCCCGTAGCGCGGCAGCGAAGCTCGCGGTGTCGAGGCCCACCTCGCGCTGGCTGATGCTCGACATCCGGTCCGTGTGCAAGAACTCGATGGGATCCTCGACGGTCACGATGTGGAGGGCGTGCGTCGCGTTCAGGTGCGCGACCATGCTGGCGACCGACGTGCTCTTGCCGTTGCCCGCAGCGCCGACGACGAGCACCATTCCGTTCTGCTTCTCGGAGAGCTCCTGCGTCACCGGCATCGGCAAGCCGAGCGATTCCATCGCGGGGATGTCCGTCGGAATGAAGCGCATCACCACGGCCAGGCTGCCCCGCTGTCGGTACACGTTGACGCGGAAGCGTCCGATGCCGGCGGCCGCGTACGACGTGTCGTACTCCTTCAGATCGTCGAGGTTCTCGAGGACGCCCTGCTTCGTGATGACGAACCGCGCGACGGCCGCCGTATCCTCGGCCGTGATCCTGTCGGTCCGGAAGTAGATCATGTCGCCGCGGATCCGGGCGCCCGGCGGCTGCCCCACCTTGAGGTGGATGTCGCTCGCCTTTCCGGCGATGGCCTTCGTCAGGAGCGCCCGGAAGAAGCTCTCGTCGGCGTACGGACTGACCACGTGTCGCCTCAGCGTAGCACTCGAGCCTTCTCCGAGTCTTGACCCGCGACGGCAGCTACTCGACGACCCCCACGTACGGCAGGTTCCGGTAACGGTCGTCGAGGTCGAGCCCGTAGCCGACGACGAACCGGTCATCGATGGTGAAGCCCAGATAGTCGATCGCCACGGCCACACGAGTGCGGATCGGCTTGTGGAGCAGCGCGCAGATCCGCACGCTCGCGGGGCCGCGCGTGCGCAGGAGGTCGACGAGGTGCGCCATGGTCAGGCCCGTGTCGACGATGTCTTCGATGAGCAGCACGTCCTCGTGCTCGATGGGGCGCTCGAGATCCTGAGTGATCTGCACGACGCCGGTCGTCTTCGTCCCCTGGCCGTAGGAGCGAACCCCGAGGAAGTCGATCCGGAGCGGCAGGTCGATCGCTCGCGCGAGATCGGCGGCGAACACGAAGCTCCCCTTGAGCACGCAGACGAGCACGAGGTTGCGCCCGGCGTAGTCCCGGGTGATCTGCTCGCCGAGCTCGCGGACCCGCACGGCGATCTGCTCTCGGGAGAGCAACGTTGCGGGGCGTTCCGTCATGAGCGCGCTCTTCTAACTCTTTAGAAACCTCCGCCGAGCCAGTCAACCGAGGGGGAAGCAATCGACCGAACGTCGAGCGACGCGCCGTCGGTCGTGACGACGACGGATCCGTCGCGATCGGTGCGCCAGACGCGGGCGCCCGACGCGGCGAGGGCGGCGAGGGTCAGCGGGTGGGGATGCCCGAAGCGGTTGCGTCGCCCGACCGACACGATCGCATGGCGAGGCGCGACCGCGGCGAGGAACGCAGGAGACGAGGAGGTTCGGCTGCCGTGGTGGCCCACCTTCAGCACGTCGGCGCGAAGCCGTTCGCGCGCGGTCGCGAGCAGAAGGCTCTCCTCTTCGTGCTCCGAGTCTCCCACGAGGAGCAGGGCGCGTCCGCCGTACGTGATGCGAAGCACGAAGGAGTTGTCGTTGGGGCCGCGGTCGGCCGAGAACGTCGGGCAAGGGGCCAGGACCTCGACCCGAGCGCCGCCGATCGCGCGCTTCCCGCAGAGTTGCTCCGGACCGAGGATCGGGACGCCGCGGGCTCGCGCCGTGCCGAGCAGGGCGGCGTACCCACCTCCGGTCGCCTCGCGTTCTCCCTGCCCCGTGTCCCACAGCGCCCCCATCGCCGTGTCGTCGAGCCCGGTCGCAAGGCCGCCGAAGTGGTCCGGATGCGGATGCGAAAGGATCACCGCCGCCAGAGTCCGGCGGCGTCGCGCCCGCAGCTCCGGCGCGACGACGCGAGCTCCCACGTCGATCGGACTGCCGACCAGACCTCCCCCGTCGATCATCAGCGCCTCGCCGTCCGGCAGGTCGACGATCGCAGCGTCCCCCTGGCCCACGTCGAGAAAGGTGGCGCGCAGCACGCCGCGCGGCGCACCCGACCGACGTGCGCCGAGCTCGAGCAGGAGAACGACCGCGGCGCCGCCCGCGACAATCGCCAGCCGCCTGGGCGCTCGAAGCCCCATGGCCGCGACCATCACGGCGAGCACCGCGAGCTGCCAGGATGTGGGCTGGGGCACGCCGGAAGTGAGGGCCGGGACGGAGAACCCGCGGGCGACGGCGCGCACCATCACGAGCGCGCCCGAAGCGACGATCGCGCAGCCTCGCTCCGCCGCCGGCCACCACGCGAGGAGCGCGTGGACGAGGCACAATGGAAGAGCTGCGCACTCGCCCACCGGGACAGCGACGAGGTTGGCGAGGACGCCGCCGAGGGGAAACGAGGGCGCGAAGCGCGCCAGGATCGGGGTGCAGGGGATCGACGCCGCAAGCGTCGTCGCCACGGCACGCGCGATCGGCGCGGCCCTCCCGGGAAGGTGAGATGCCAGGTGATCGCCGAGCGGCCCCGCGAACGCGAGGAGCCCGGCGGTCGCGCCGGCAGACAGGAGGAAGGAGAGGTCGAAGACGACGAGCGGGTCGGCCGCCGCCATCGCGGCCAGCGAGAGGCCGAAGGCTCGAGCTGCGTCCGTGCGCCTCCCTAGCGCCCGGGCGACGAGCGCGGCCGTCGCCATCCACGCCGCACGCAGGGTCGAGCCGCCCGCGCCGGCCAGCTCCGCGTACACCCACGCGACCGGGACGCCCAGCGCGGCCGCAACGCGGCCGACGTCGACACTCGCTGCCAGGACCTCGACGCGTACGAGCGCGGCCTCGAGAGCGCTGACCGCGACCGCGAGGACGAGCACCAGGTGCATCCCCGAGACGGCGAGCAAGTGCGAGAGCCCGCTGACGCGGAAGCTCTGGTCGTCGCCGGGGGCGAGGTCGCTCTCGCCGAGGACGAGGGCGCGGGCCATCGGGGAGAGGTCCGGCGAAAAGGTCACGTCGATGCGCCGACGGATGCTCGCTCGGGTGCGGTCCACCCAGGCGACGAGGCCGGTTGCCCGCCGGACGACGCGCACGTCGAGCGTTCCTCCGGTGAGCAAGACGTCGCGATGCGCCTCGGAGGGTCGCGGGTCTCCGCTGGACGCGTTCCACAGGCGCTGGGGCGTACCGAGGGTGGCCACAATATCGGCCTCGTCGCCGCGCGCGAGATCCTCTGGTCCTCCGTAGAGCGTGGCTCTCCCCTTCCAGGCGACGCCCGTCTCGCACGTCGTGCCCTCGAGTCGAGCCTCCCACCTCAATACACCGCGGACTCTCACCGGCGAGGCGTCGACTCGCGCCCGGGCGCTGCACCGCGCGACCTGAGGTGCGACCGCGTCCGTTCTGGACCTCTCCGCCTCGTGGCGGGCGACGCTCGCGTGGGCCCGCGCCGCGCCGAGGGACATGACCGCGGCCACCACGAGGGTGGCCAGGACGCGCCCCCGACGGTCGAGGGGCATGAGCACGAGCAACGCCGCAGCCGCGCTCGTCACCTCTGCGGGCGCGACGGATATGAGCCCTCCTGCCACGAGCGCGCCTGCGCCAAGGAGCACCGTGTCGATCCGAGGCTGGCTCGGCGTGCGCATGCGCCGTGCGAGAAGCAGGCCCCGTGCCCAAGGCCGAGTTGACGGCCTGCGCCACGCGCGGCGGCGCCCCGCCGCCCGAAAGAGCAAACCTGAGGCCCTCCGCGGAGAAAAACGAATTATATTGCCCACGATGGAAGGAGAATCGGACAGGCCGGAGGCGGCTGGCGCCGTCGGCCAGGACGCACTTGAGTCCGGAGAAACCGCGGCGGGGCCGGAACCGACGGATCCGCTGGGCGAGGCACAGGCCGAGGCGGCACGCCTCAAGGACGCATGGATGCGCACCGCCGCGGACTTCGACAATTTCCGCAAGCGGACCCGGCGCGAGCTGGAGGAAGCGCGGCGAAGCGGCCGGGAAGACTTGCTGCGAGTCCTGCTCCCCGTCTTCGACAACCTCGGGCGGGCGATCCAGAGCGCATCGCGTTCGACGGACCTGAAGGCCATGGCGGACGGGCTCGCGATGGTGCAGCGGCAATTCGTCGAAGCCCTCGAGCGAGAGGGGATCACGAAGGTGCCGACGGTCGGGAAGGCGTTCGACCCGGGCGTCCACGAGGCCATCCAGCAGGTGGAGACGGACGAACATCCCGCGGGGACCGTGATGGCCGAGGTTCAGCCGGGCTACATGCAAGGCGAGCGGCTGATGCGAGCCGCCATGGTGGTGGTGGCCAAGCCCAAGTCGGATGCCGGCGCGAATGCCAAGGCCTCCGGCGAGGCCGGAAACTGACCCGGGGAGAGCCGATGGGCAAGATCGTCGGGATCGATCTGGGCACGACGAACTCCTGCGTCGCCGTGGCCGAGGTGTCGGCAAGCGGCAAGATGGACGTCCGCATCATCCCGAACGCCGAGGGGGCGCGGACGACGCCATCGGTCGTCGGCTTCACGGCCGGCGGCGAGCGCCTCGTCGGGCAGGCCGCGAAGCGCCAGGCCGTGACGAACGCCACGAACACGATCCACGCGGTCAAGCGCCTGATGGGGCAGAAGTTCTCCCACCCCGAGGTGAAG
>Ga0209415_10001907_pt1 | contig 39442 bp, 38 predicted proteins | sample PeaSoiSIISIP2007_FD_187696 | JGI IMG/M metagenome (GOLD analysis project Ga0209415, IMG submission 187696) | Peat soil microbial communities from Weissenstadt, Germany - SII-SIP-2007 (SPAdes) (version 2) | ecosystem: Environmental > Terrestrial > Soil > Wetlands > Peat | place: Germany...
GTTTCCGAAACCTGGCTGCTCTACGCGGTCGGCACAGCTCTGTGCGGCGCGCTACTCATCTGGCGCGACTAGAGCAAATTAAAGAAATCTCGATCGTGTCCGGCCGCCAAAAACGCGCCATAAAGCGCATGCGCCATCGGTCGAGGTCCATGAAGCATCCGAGCTTCGCTTGCCTGCGGCTGCGATCTTGGCGCCGACGCCGGCCGAAGATTGAGCACTTTGGATCAGTTCTGTACCACGCAGACGGCCGACGCGGTGGCGCGCACCTACCTGGCCGTGTCGGTGCGACTCGAGATCAAACTCTGAGCCCGTCGGCACCGGCTCCTTGCGTGGCCTCGGAATGGAACTCCCCGATTCTGCGGGCATCGTCCGTTAATGCGAAGATCCTTATGCAGGAGCCGAACGAGATCCGTGCCTTTGCAATCTGACCTGGAAGGAGGGTCGAAGCCTTGGTAAGCATGGTCCTTCTGGATCTGATGGGCGGCATCGCCTTGCTGTTATGGGGCATACACATGGTCCACAGCGGGATCGTGCGCGCCTTTGGTTCTGACCTGCGGCGCTTTCTCGGGGTGGCGCTGCGCAATCGGTTCCTGGCATTCGCGGCCGGACTTCTTGTCACTACGCTTTTGCAAAGCAGTACCGCGACGGGCCTGATGACGGCCTCCTTTGTCAACGGCGGAGCGGTTGATCTGGTCCCCGCGCTTGCGATCATGCTCGGCGCCAACGTTGGGACGACCTTGATCGTCCAACTGCTGTCTTTCAATATTTCGGCCGCCGCTCCCGTCCTGCTCTTGATCGGCCTGTTTGTCTTTAAGCGTGGCGGGCGGACACGCTCGCGCGACCTTGGGCGCGCTGCGATCGGCGCCGGCCTTATGCTGCTCTCGCTGCATATACTGCTCGACACGCTCGCACCCGCAGAAGATGCTCCAACCGTCCGCACCCTGCTTGGCGCCATAACCGGCGAGCCTTTGCTGTGCCTCCTGGTTGCCGCGGCGCTGACTTGGGCCGCCCATTCGAGCGTGACGGTGGTCCTACTAGTGATGTCCCTCGCATACTCCCATTTCATCACGCCGGTCGCAGCGCTGGCACTGGTCCTCGGTGCCAATCTCGGAAGCGCGATTAATCCCCTTATCGAGGGCAGCCACGGCGAAGATCCCGCCAGCCGCCGCCTGCCTTTTGGCAATCTTCTCAACCGCCTGGTCGGCTGCTGCCTCGTGCTTCCGTTGCTGCAACCAATCTGCCAGGAATTCGCCCGTATTGAACCCAATCCCTCGCGCATGACTGCCGATTTCCACACGGCCTTCAACGTAGCGATGGCGCTCGTTTTCATCTTGCCGCTGGGCGCCGTGGCATCGTTGCTGAGGCGCCTGTTGCCGGACCGTGTACAACCGAGGGATCCGTCAACGCCGCTCTATCTGGACGAAACAGCCCTGACAACGCCCTCGGTAGCCCTGGTCTGCGCTTCGCGCGAGACCCTCCATATTGGCGATATCGTCGAGGTGATGCTGCGTCGGACCATGACGGCCCTCATGACCGATGATCGCAAGCTAGTGGCGGAAATTTGCCGCATGGATAACGCCGTGGATCGGCTCGACGAAGCAGTGAAACTGTATGTGACAAAGCTCACTCGCGAGAGCCTGGACGAAGGCGACGGACAGCGAGCAATGGAGATCATCTCTTTTTCCATCAATCTGGAGCATGTAGGCGATATTATCGACAAGAATCTAATGGAACTCGCAATGAAGAAGATCAAGCGCAAGCTTGTCTTCTCCAAGGAGGGCGCGGCAGAGTTGGAAGCATTCCATCAGGAGGTTATCGATAATCTCAAAGTCGCTTTCAGCGTCTTCATGTCCAGCGACGTGAAGATGGCGCGGCACTTGATTGCCGAGAAGGCCAAACTGCGCGCGGCCGAAATTGCCGCAGCGGAGAGTCACTTGGCGCGCTTGCGCGAAGGCCGCCCGGAAAGCATCGAGTCCAGTTCGCTGCACCTGGACATTCTGCGCGATCTGAAGCGCATCCACTCGCATATCTGCTCGGCCGCCTATCCGGTGCTCGAACGGGCGGGTGAGTTGCAGCCCACTCGACTGAAGGAAGTTGTCGCCGATTCGGCATCGACCTGATTACTGCCGCTGGACAAGAAGGAACGGACAGCGCCCTTGACGCCTTGGCCAGAACCGCGCACTGTTGCGTAGCGGGTGGTTCAAATGCCCGGCAAATTGGGTAAGACACTCGCTATCGCTACCGGGCAGTTGCTAGCGACGCAGGGGGGTGTCGAAATGAAAAGCGTGCGCGAGGTTGTAGCCGAATTTGCCGGCGCGGTCGGGCTGACGTTGGCACTCCTGTGCGGGTTCGCAACTGCATCGGCCCATGGGGCCGCTGGCGGCGGTCCTGGCGGTGCTCCTGGCGGTGCTCCTGGCGGTGGTCATGGCGTTGGTCATGGCGCAGGTCATGTTGGCGGTGCCCCCGGATATTGGGTCGAAGGACGCAATGTCGGGGTCGTAAGAGAAGGAGACTGGGCTGGATACGGCGGTGGCTGGGGCGGATATGGCTATCGCCATTATGGTTATGGCTATGGCTGCTGCGGTTGGGGCGTCGGCTTTTACTACCCGTTTTGGGACACATCTCCCTGGTACGACGATGGCTTCGACTACCCCTACGTGTATGCGGCACCGCCCGTTGCACCGATGCTGACGGCCGGCCAATACCTAGAGCCTGCCTCCTCGTACTGGTACTACTGTCCAGACTCAAGTACGTACTACCCGTACGTGCAGCAGTGCGCGTCCGCCTGGCAGAGGGTGGCGCCGACGCCGCCGCAAATGTCGGATCTGCGCGCCGGCGTGAGGCCTCAAATTCGTTCGAATACGGCCGCGATGCCTTGACCGCCGCCAATGCACATCGTCACCAGCGCATAGCGGCCCCCGGTGCGGTGCAGTTCATACACCGCCTTGGTTGCGAGGGCCGCGCCCGAACAGCCGATCGGGTGCCCCAGGGCGATCGCCCCGCCGTTCGGATTGGTTTTTTTCATGTCGAGTTCGAGACCGCGTGACACCGCGATGGCCTGGGCTGCAAAAGCCTCGTTGCTCTCGATCACGTCCATGCGGTCGAGCGTAAGGCCGCCTTTCTTGAGCGCTAGCTTCGTAGCCGGGATCGGCCCTTCGCCCATGATCTCGTTGGGCACTCCGGCGAGCGCGTACGAAACGAGCCGCGCCATCGGCTTGTAGCCTGCCGCCGCAGCCACGGCAGCGTCGGCCAGCACGAAGAAGGCCGCGCCATCGTTGATGCCCGAGGCGTTGCCGGCGGTCACCGTACCGTCCTTCTTGAAGGCCGGCTTCAATTTGGCCAAGCTCTCCATCGTCGTGTTGGCCTTCACGTGCTCGTCGGTGTCGAAAACCACCTCGCCCTTTTTCGTTTGCTTGACGATGGGCGCGATCTGCGACTTGAAGCGCCCTTCGGCGATTGCCAATGCGGCGCGGCGATGCGATTCGACCGCGAGCGCGTCCTGCTCCTCGCGCGTGATGCCCCACTTCGTGACCAGGTTCTCGGCGGTAATGCCCATGTGTCCCACGCCAAACGGGTCGGTCAGCGCGGCGACGGTCATGTCGATCAGCTTGGTGTCGCCTAGGCGCGCGCCCGTGCGCATGGCCGGCGACAGGTAGCCGCCGCGGCTCATTACCTCCACGCCACCGCCCACCCCATAGTCGCAATCGCCAAGCAAGATGTTCTGCGCCGTCGTCACTATGCCTTGCAGCCCGGATGAGCACAGGCGGTTCACCGCCATTGCTACGGAATCCATCGGCAGGCCGGCCTGGATCGAGGCCACGCGCGCCACGTATGGGAAGCGGCTCTCGCTAGGGATCGTGTTGCCTACGGTCACGTAATTGATCGCGCTCGGGTCGACACCGGAGCGCTTGACGGCTTCCTTCATGACGGCCCCGGCCAGCTCGGCCGGCTCGATGTCCGCCAGCGCACCGCCGAAAGTGCCAATTGCCGACCGGGCCGCGCCCAGAACCACCACATCACGCTTGCTCATCTTCATCTCCTTGCGAACGGAATTGCCAGCCGCTGGACGCCGATTCCTTCCAGCGGGCGTGTAACTTGCGCCACATGATAATGGTTAATTGCCGGCGCGCGGCCGGGCGAGAATTGCCGCACCGCCCGGGCGGGTCTTTAGCCGTCGAGCTCAGGATAGCGCCGAAAAATGTCATCGTCGTTGAACGCAATGCGACGCTCCGATGACAGGTAGCGCTTGAGGCGCGGTCGGGCAAAGACCTCGTCGTGCAGCGCGCACAAACCCGAACAGCTGGCAAGGGCCCTGCGACTGGCCGAGGGGAAGGCGTAACGCAGCCCGGCAATGATTTGCGCCATGGACAGATCCGCGTAGGTGAGCCGTGTGCCCACCATGCCCGGTCCGCCGCCCGAATTGCGCTGCAGGACGCGCTCGAAGTAGCCGAGAAACTTCGGCAGGCGATGTGCCAGAAACTCCTTCGAGCGACGCTTGGCGGCAGCTCGTTGCTGCTCGTAGTAAAGGGTGGGGCCCAGTGGGTGGTGGGTGTCGTGAATCTCGACAACGAAATCTGCCAGCGTGAGTTGCAGCTGATGGGTCCACAATCGGCCCGCCACGTCGCGCGGCGCGAGGTCCAGGCGGCTGCCCAGGAACAGCAAAATGTTGGCGGTTTGTCCGATCAGCTGCCGGCCGGCCTTGAGCAACGGCGGTGCGAAGCCAGGGCGCTCGATGCCTTCGCCCTCGAGCAAGCGTGTCATCGCCGGCACTCCGCCCCCTTGGTCCTCGGGTACTAGTGCCAGGTCGAGGTAGTCGGCTCCGGCATCCTCGAGCGCTAGGCGCACGAATTCGCCGCGTCCCTGAATGCCGGGCCAGTAATAAAGCTCATAGCGCATGGCGAGGTTCCCCAAGGCATCTCACGGACTAAGCCGCTCTGCCGAGCAGGCCGGGATGCGGCTGCCGATCAGCATAGCGCGAAGCAGTGCCAGCGCTAGCCGCCGGCGCGATCAAATGGCGCGTTTGGCGCAGCGAGCACGCGCAAGCGACAATTCGCGCGGGCAGTCAGGTCGCAGCGCGCCAGGCGCCGCGTATCAGGTCGACCGCCTTCTCGGCGATCATGATGGTCGGCGCGTTGGTGTTGCCGGAAGTCAGATTGGGCATGATCGACGCGTCGACCACGCGCAGCCCATCGATGCCGTGCACTCGCAGATCTGCAGCTACGACGGACATCGGGTCGGCCGCAGGGCCCATGCGACAGGTGCCGATGGGGTGGTACTCCGTGTCCGCCGAGCGCCGGATCCCGCGTTCTAGGTCATCCGGGTCGTCGGCGTCGATTGGATACAACATCTTTCCGCGGTAGGCGGCCAACGGCACCGCGTTCATGATTTCGAGCGATTTGCGCGTGCCCGCCATCAGGGTCGCCATGTCGTCGGGGTGGCTGAAGTAGCGCGGGTCAATGCGTAGCGGCGCCCGGGGATCGGTTCCGGACAACCGGACCTCGCCGCGGCTCCTTGGGCGTGCGAGCGTCACGTGCAGACTGTAGCCGTGCCCAAGGTGCCGCTTGCGGGTGTGATCGTCGACGATGCCGACGACGAGCAAGAGCTCGATGTCGGGAGCGAGCACGTCGGGGCGCGTGCGAAAGAAAGCGCCCGACTCGGCGACGTTGCTGGTGATCAGCCCCGTGCGTTGCCGGCGCCACTCGAAGATCGCGCGCACGACCCGGGACACGCCGGGGACCGAAATGCCGAACGTCGCGTCATCACGGTCCGATCGCCATATCAAGGTGGCCGTGATGTGGTCCTGCAGGTTCTGGCCGACCCCGGCCAGCTCGTGCACGAGGGGAACGCCCAGGGCCTGCAGGTCCGCCCCGTGGCCTATGCCCGAGAGCATCAGCAGCTGCGGAGAGCCGTAAGCGCCTGCGCTCAGGATGAGCTCACGGCGTGCACGCACGCGCCGCAGCTCGCGACCGACCAGAAACTGCACCCCGGTAGCACGCCGGCCGTCGAACTCGATCTTCGCCGCCTGCGCACGGGTCAGTACGATAAGGTTCGGTCGCCCCAGGTTCGGTGTCAGATACGCCGTTGCAGCGCTACAGCGTTCGCCACCTTTTTGTGTCACCTGTGCGTGCCAGCAACCCTCCTGCTGCGCACCGTTGTAGTCGGGCGTGCGAGGGATTCCCGCCGCTTCGCAGGCCGCGAGGAAGGCATCATTGAGCGGGCTCGGGCTGCGCAGGTACGCAACGTTCAACGGTCCGCCGGAGCCACGGTAATCGTTGGCACCCACGCATTCACAGTGCTCCGCGCGCTTAAATAGCGGCAACACTCGGTCATAGTCCCAGCCCGGATTACCAAGCTCGGCCCAGCGGTCATAGTCGTTGCGGTGGCCCCGGCAATAGACCATGGCATTGATCGAGCTGCTGCCGCCCAGCGTCCGTCCGCGCGGCTGGAACCCGCGTCGGCCGCCCAGCCCTGGCTGCGGCTCGGTCTCGAACATCCAGGCGTTGAGTCCTGTCGGCGCAGCAAGCACAAAGCCCAGCGGAGCATGCACCAGCACGCTGCTGTCCGGACCGCCCGACTCCAGCAGGCAAACGCTGACGTTGCGGTCTTCCGACAAGCGTCCCGCGAGCACGCATCCGGCCGATCCAGCACCCACGATCACATAATCGAACTCTGTCGAATCCGGCATTGGACCATTGCTCCGAAGAAGATCGCAAAGGCGCCCATGGTGCCCATGATCGTCCGCGCTCGGAAAAGGAACGGGAGCAGCGCCGCAGCCTCTCGAGCGCAGCTTTGGCAACCGCCCCGGCGAAAGCCGCCCCCAATGCGCAAGGGACGTGCAGCAAGCGCGCCGTAGCGTTGGTCGAGGCCCGAATTTGGCGGGGATGGAAGCGTCGTTACTTCGAGGAGCGTGCGCTGCATGTGCAACACATCATAGCAACACGGATCCTCAGCACCGGTCCGAGCGAGGGCCAGGAGCTTGTCAAGGAGCGCTTTGACGCGACCGATATACTCCACCGGGTCCTCGTCGAGGAGGACACGCTGGATGGCGTCGTCTCGGAACGCAACGCGCTCCGAGGGCGGAGTCCCTAGTTTGGCGCAGCGCGCCTGACGGCTCCGGACATCGCTGCCCTCGAGCAGCGGGGGCGTCCGATCAGGACGCGCAAACCGAATCGATTGTCTTTGCGGTTCCCGGCCTTACCGACGGCGGCCAGCTCGTGCGGATCACGCAGCAATCGGTCCGGATCCTCCGGCAAAACCCGGGCTGATGAACGGATCGGCCTCGCGGCAGGGCGTGTCCGATTCCTTCTTTTCCGCTTGGTGCGCGCAGTATCCGCACATCTTTGTGCGGAAGTACGCGTCGCGGTCACCGTAGGGGATTCTCATCGCGCAGACACGACAACGCAGGCGTTCGCACTGGGCCTTTTGCTCCCACGCCGCTACCGCCGGTTCGATTTCGTCCGTGTCCCACACCATCGCCGATTCTCCTCAGGTCGCGGGTCGATTCAAACCACTTATCTGCGCCAATACCTGGGTCTCGGCATCGAGCCAGTCTTGCGTTTCGTGGCCCGGCGTGAAGCCGCGTGCTTCTGCCTTGTAGTAGGCCAAAATGGCGATCTTGTTGTGCCGATCCTCGGCGCCATCGGCTCGGGCGCTTTCTGCGCTGACGCGCGGCGCGGTTGTAGCACTGGTCTTGCGTTTCATTGCCGTCACATTCATTTTTGGTTTCCCATTGAGGCACGTTGTCGGTACATTGGCGGCGCCGGAACCGGCCAAAACACTTGGCGTTTGGCAGGCTTGACCGGCGCGAAGTCAGACGCCGCCGGCGACAAGCTACCGGAGACTGCGGGGCGCGAAAATACGCGCGCGCGCGTAAGGGTTCGCCCTTAAAGCGACAGACGTATTGACATGTCAATACCGATGTCGTAGGGCGCCTGTCTTGTCCACCCGTCTATGAACCGTGGCGCTGAGCAAAAGGCGGGCAGTATACCGTTCGCAGCTGCGCCGACCATCTCGTTTTTCGACGGGTGGGCAAACGAGTACCCTTGGGCAAACGCAAATCAAGTGATTTTGGGAGCGCGTAGCCGCTGGGAACTGAGCTTCTCGTGCACGCGCCATCAGGAAGAGGTCTATGAGCAATACGTTCTCCCGCCCCCTGCCCGCGCAATTGCGCGAACAGGCCGAAGCGGCGCTCGCGCGTGCTCCGTCGCCCGCCGTCCCGGTGCAGTCCGCAGGCGAACTGCTGCATGAACTCCGGGTGCACCAGATCGCGCTCGAGATGCAAAACGACGAATTGCGTAGCGTCCAAACGGCTCTGGAGGAATCGCGTGATCGCTATCTCGACCTCTACGAGTTTGCGCCGGTCAGCTACCTTACCCTGACCGCCGAAGCGCAGATCGCCGCTATCAATCTGACGGGCGCCACGCTGTTGCGACAAGATCGCGGAGTGCTGCTAGGTGTTCGTTTCTCGGGCTTTGTCAGCACCGAGGACCAAGACCGCTGGCAGCAGTTCTTCCACGGTGCGTTGCAGCAGAGCGACCGCCAAAGCTGTGAGCTCGCCATGCAGCGTGCTGATGCCAGCCGCTTTTATGCCCGACTGGACTGTCTGCGTCCCGAGGGCGAACCTTCGGTGCTGCGCGTGACCCTGACCGACAACACCGAGCGCCGGCACGGCGAGGAGGAATTGCGGTCCCGGGAAGATCGCCTGCGCCTGGCGAAAGCGGCCACGGGTCTTGGCATCTATGATCGTGACATCGCCAGCGGCGTGTTCGATTGGGACGAGCGGATGCGGGAAATCTGGGGCGTCGGACCGGACGAGCCGATCACGCACGCCACGTTCATGGCGGGCGTGCATCCCGATGACCGTGCGGCCAGACAATTGGCCATCGATCGAGCCCTCGATCCGCGCGGCACGGGCGAATATTCCGCAGAATATCGCGTTATCAGTCGTGCCGACGGCAGGATGCGCTATGTGAAGACCACCGGGCAAGCATTTTTCGAACACGGACGTGCCGTCCGCCTCGTCGGTACCGTACGGGATATATCCGCCCAGAAGCGCCTGGAAAAGGAGATGCAGGAGCGGCGCATAGAGATGGAACTGCTCGTCGATCAACAGGTGGCGGCGCAGACGGCTGCGGCGATTGCGCACGAGCTCAACCAGCCCTTGGTGTCGATTTCCGCCTACAGCGAGGCGGCACTGCGCATCCTCAATGGTGGAACCAAGAACCCGGAAAAGCTCAAGCGCGCCCTCGAAGGCGCCGCGGCGCAAGCGCAGCGCGCCGGGCAGACCCTGCACGAACTGCTTGCCTTCCTGCACAAGGGCGAGGCCCTGATGGAACCGGTAGACCTGAACGGCGTGGTGGGCGACGCGCTCGCGATTGCCGAGGAAAGCGGTTATGGTGGATTTCGCCCCGTGGTTGAACTGGAGCGCGATCTGCCCCGGGTCCTCGCGAATCGCCTCCAGATACAAAAGGTAATGGTTAACTTGCTGCATAACGGCGTCGAGGCGATGCACCAAGCCAGCGTGCCGACGGCCACCATCACCATCACCGTGCGGACCACGGCCGGAAAAGGCATGGCGCAGGTGACGGTAAAGGACAGCGGCCCGGGTCTGGATGCCGAAATGGCACACCGCATTTTCGAGCCCTTCTTCACCACCAAGTCCGCAGGCATTGGACTGGGCCTGGCGATCAGCCGTGCGCTCATAGAGGCGCACGGCGGACAGCTCTGGGCCGATCCGGACACCGGCCCGGGCGCGACGTTCCACTTCACGCTGCCCTTTGCGCCATGAGCGAGACCGCGACCGTCTTCGTGGTAGACGACGATCCCGCAGTGCGGGATTCGCTGACACTACTGCTCGAAGGCGAGAGCTTCGCTGTCGAGACCTTCGATAGTGCGGAGGCCTTTTTGGCGGCCAGCCGGTCAGCGCCACGCAGTTGCGCCGTCGTCGATGTCCGCATGCCCGGGATGGACGGCATGCGCTTGCAGGCCGAACTGTCGAGGCGGGGTATCGCCCTGCCGATGATCTTTCTCACGGGCCACGGCGACATCCCGATGAGCGTGCGCGCGATGAAGGCGGGCGCGGTGGACTTCCTGATCAAACCGGTAACCGGTATCGCGCTGCTAGCCAGCGTGCAGGCGGCGCTGCTCGAAAGCGATCGGCTGAACTCGCGAGCCGAGGTGAATCAGACTGCGCTGGCGCGCGTGCGATGCCTGACCCAGCGCGAGCGGGAGGTGATGGTTCTGGCCGCCGGCGGTCTTGGTAACAAGGAAATCGCGCGCCGGCTCAAGATCAGCCATCGGACGGTGGAGATCCACAGGGCCCGGGTCATGCACAAGATCGGCGCGGAGACCTTGCTCGACCTGGCACACATCGCCCAGGTGAGCGGATTGCGCGACTGACCCTACTAGGACTCCCCTTGCCTCTTAGAGGAGGCTGCGCCAGACGCAAATACGCGTGGGCACGTACGGGTTCCCCCTTAGAAATTCATGGTTATTGACGCGGCAGTGGCAATGGCTTAGGGTGCAGCCCGCACTGCAACAATTTCAGCATGCAGATCGCAACGCCTACCACCCCGGAGAAGCAGACCATGTACCCAGCAGCACCCGCCCAACTCGCCGAGCTGCAAAGAGACCAACTCGGCGCGCTAAATGCATTCGGCAGCACGTTGTTCAACGCCACCGAAAAACTCGCTACCCTGAACCTCGACGCCGCCCGTACCCTGTTCCAAAGCGCTGCCGAGACCACCCAAAGCCTGCTTCGAAGCAAGGACGCGCAGGAGGTGCTGGCAATTGCTGGCGCCTCGGTGCAGCCGGCGGCCGAACGGCTGGTGAGCTACTCGCGCAACGCCTACGGCATTGCCAGCGGGGCCGGCGCGGAGCTGTCCAAGCTCATCGAAACCCAGGTCAGTGTTGGCAACCGCAAGGTGACCGAGCTGATCGAAACGGCGGTCAAGAACGCACCGGGCGGCTCGGAAGCCGCCGTCTCGTTCCTGAAGAGCGCTCTCTCGGCATCGAACACGGCGTACGACACCGTCTCGAACGTCGTGAGACAGGCCGCCGAACTAACGGAGTCGAATCTGGCCGCCGCCGCTGCGGTTGCAACCGATGTCGTCAAGGCGAAGGCACGCAAGGCAAGCTAAGCGGTTTCGCCCTAGGGATTGTGGCGCGGGGCGGACCCGGATCCGCCCCGCTTTTTTTCCACCGGACTTGGCGTAGGCCTCCGATAGATGCGCGGTCCATGCGTCCTAGCGATCCGGCTCTTCGGCTCTGCCGGATGGCAACGGATCCGACAGGCTATGCGCCGCCAAGAAACAGGCAAGTGCGAACCCCGTGGCTAGCAAGCTCAGCGTGTACGCCAGCTGTCTTCCCTGCCAGAGTCCGGAAAACCACTGGTTGAAGTCATTCAATAAGATAGCCATCTTCCCGCCGTAGCGCTCCTCTTCGTAAAGATAGCGCTTGGAATCCTCCGCCAAGCTTGGATAGAGCTTGCCGCCCTCGATCTCGTAGCCGGCCGCCTTGCTCGTCTCATCGCTAGCGGTCAGATAGACCAAGGCGGCGCCCAGCAAGCCTGCGAGCAAGATGCCGGCGCCGATGAGATATAGGCGAAGTTGCAGGGTGGAGTGCTTTTTACTCATATGGCTTCTATATCATCTGTCAAGGCGCGCGCCAATACGGGCTCGGCGGTGTGGTTCGGGCCGTTTCCGCCAGTTGTTCCGCCAACCGTAGACGCCGCACCTCTGCGGCACTCTTCTACCCCCGAGCTGGGATTTCCCGTTACGACGCAGGGTTGTAATGACCGCGCTTTGCATTTTCATCTCCGCATTCTCTTTCCGTTCAGGGTCGACTCCCCGTCCAATGGGCGCCGGGGTTCAATGCGACCGCTTTGCAGTTCGGAGCTTTAATTTAGCGCCTTGCCGCCGATCGCTTTAATTTCGTCAAGGCTTCTGCCGCATTCGCCGCAGCTCTGGTCCAAGGAATGCAAGCATTCGCGCGCAGTACAAGGAACCTTGAGGGGTTCCGTCTTGCAGGAGACGGACTCATCCTAGGCCCTAACATCCATGCGCGTTTTGGGGCGGCGCGACGACAACCTACCAATTGCCCATCATCTAAAACGATGGTCGATTGGGATCCCAGCCAACACGGCGATCGGTGCCCGGATACCGCGCCCGACTGCTCGTTCGGCACGACGTTGACGCGAATCATCACGGTGATCGGCGTTGCCGGTACGCTGAGCCGATGCAGCCGGTGTACTTCAGCCCGCATCAGATCCAGACGCCAGCCCGTCATGTGGGCGCTGTGCCTGCACGCATTTCCAAGGGCGACTGATTGCTTCCCACACCTGGGGCACGTCGCGGTGGGCTGTGCTGTGCTGGGCTGTCACCGAGTCGGCGGCGCCCATCGCTTGCCGCAAGGGCGCTCGGGGCCAACGCCGAGGCGCGGCCGCAATCGCCTGATTTCCCTAGGCCAGCGGACGACGACGTCAGCTAGCGATTGCAACTGGTGCCCGGCTCTTTGCTCCAGTTACTGTCCTGTGTGCAGCGTTCCACTTCGTTGTCGGCACCACAGCGTGTGATACCTGGCGTACACAGGGGCTGTAGGCCGTCGCCCTGCCCACTATCGCCACCGCTGCGATCGTTGTAGCGAGGGGCATTATCACTGCGATTGTTATTTGGATTGCACGTCGTGCCCGGTTCCGACGCGTTCCAAGTGTGATCACTGTTGCACCGTTGAATTTCGCTATCGGCACCGCACCGCGTTTCGCCGGGTGTGCAAACTGCATAAACGGGCCTAGAGAGAAGGCCTAGCGCAACCAATCCGGAAAGAAGGAAAAGTGTAGATGCTTTCATGCGTCTCTCCAAAAGAAGTTCCCCAAAATTCAAATGTTACCCAAGCCCGTGGTCCAGTCTGTGACGATTCTCCGCACATAAAAAAACGACTGCGCGTTCTGGCAGCGGGAATCTGGGGCAGATGACGAATGACGCAGTTGCTGCTATAGCACCCAGGTCATTGTCGAAATTGCCGGTTGTTGAAAGAAAGAGACTCTCAGCAATGGCTGCGATTTCAGGGTTGTCTGATTCCTCTGCAACTTCAAGCACTTACGGCACTCAGTGAGTACCTTCGTGCACTTAACGGAATACTGTTAGCGTTAGATATATCATCTGCCGGACCGGCCAGCAGGGCAAGGCCCATAGACTTGCCCTTTGTCAGCGGGCTCGCCCCCTCGAGAAGCTGCGCGTCGCATTGTCTGGCGATCAACTGCACGGAGAACGCTAGGTCGGCCTTGCCCGATGAGAGAGAAACAATGCCCGGCGCGTATGCCAGCATCGCTTGCGTACGGTTTCGGCGAAATTTTCGAGCAAGATTTTTTGCTACAGCGTTTTGCCGTGGTGCACCTTGCTCGTGAGCTTCCGGTGCTGCCACGGCGCCGCGCCGATCCGCGGTGAGATCCTGCCAACGAGGGGCATGGACCGCGCATTGACTGGGAGCAGCCGCATTATGAAGCCGTACCCGATCTGCAGCCCGCCGTCGACGCCGCGCGCATCGCCGTTCTACATCGCGTTAGTTGAACCGCGAATGCGAGATCGCTACATCGCCGGCCTGCCCCAGCCCATGGGCCCATATTGCGTGAGTTCCGCGCCCGCGCGCAGGCCTGCGCTGCAATGACGAAGCGCACGCCTTCGCCGACATACGATCGGCCTCCCATTCTCGGCCAGGTCGTGCTGGTGCTCCAGGGCGGCGGTGCCCTCGGTGCGTTCCAGGCAGGCGTGTACCAGGCCATGAACGAGCGCGGCATTGAGCCCGACTGGGTAATCGGCACCTCGATCGGCGCGATCAATGGCGCGCTGATAACTGGCAATCCGGTCGAGCGGCGTCTTGATCGCCTGAAGGATTTCTGGACACGGGTCACGGCAGGCCGCAGCCGGGAAAGCCTCTGGAGCGAAGCACTAGGCCAAGTGTTTGCCAACTTTTCCATCGTCGCCGGCGGAGTGCCCGGGTTCTTCACGCCGCGGCCGCTAGGATGGCAGGGCATCCGCTCCGAAACCGGCATAGATTGCGCCTCCTACTACTGCACCGATGCGCTATATCAAACGCTCTCCGAGCTCATCGACGGTGATGTCCTGAATTCCGGCCAGCCGCGGCTCACCGTGGGTGCGGTCAACGTTCGCTCCGGTGCAATGCGATACTTCGACAGCCGAACCGAAACCCTTGGCATCGATCATATTCGGGCCTCCGGCGCACTGCCCCCGGCCTTCGGGGCGGTGCGCATCGACTCCGAACCCTATTGGGATGGCGGCATCTACTCCAACACGCCGATCGAGGCGGTCCTCGACGACCGGCCCCGCCGCGACTCGCTGATCTTCGCGGTGCAGGTCTGGCAGCCCGCCGGCCCGGAGCCGTCGTCGATCTGGCAGGTCATGGCTCGGCAAAAGGACATCCAGTATGCCAGCCGCACCGTGAGCCACTTGGCGCGGCAACGGCAGATTCATCGTCTGCGACACATCATCCGCGAGTTGAGCAAGCATTTGCCACAGGACCAACTCGAGCGCCGCGATGTGCAGGAACTTACCGCCTATGGTTGCGGCACAACGATGCACGTTTTGCACTTGCAGGCCCCCAGCATCGACGGCGAGAATCACATGAAGGACATCGACTTCACCTCCCAGGGTGTGCAAATGCGATGGAATGCCGGTTACGCAGATGCCCTAGCTGCAATCGAGCGGCGCGCGTGGCTCGAGCGCAGCGATCCGATCGAGGGTATCGTCGAGCATTAAGGAGTCGGACCCCCAACCCGCCGCGGACCCGATCCGTGTCAACTACGCAAGGCTTAATGCAGATCACACCGTTGGATCTGAGGAAACGGGCGAAATGCGGAACTTCTTGGTCGTGGTCTTCTTCGGCGTCGCGCTTGTAGGCTGCGCACACGATGCACACCTGTATCCAGCCAATGATCTGGCCGTTCCCGGCGGTGTGCTCACGGTGCGCTTCACGTCTACCGATTCAGGGCATGGCGAAATCGAGATAACGATGCCCGACCAGGAGACGTTGTGGGCAAATACTCCATCGTTCGGGGCGTAGCGGTGGGGTTCGGTCGCGTTTATGGTGCCGTTTACGGCATCGATGGCCCTGCATCCGTCTCCGGTAGTTCCCAGTCCCATGTCGTTCCCGCCGGGAGTTCTGGTATGGCGGCGCTATTTGGCCCAAAGGGAACCACAATGGAATGCGAGTTTCTCAATGACAACGGCAGTGGCCACGGCAACGGCGCGTGCAAAAGTTCGAAGGGTGCGTTGTATCGGCTGCAGTACTGAGTACCGCCCTTCAATCGGACGCGACTGGCCAGGGATCAGCGCCCGAATACCCGCGCCCGACGACAACTGCGCCAGCCGCTGTGCTGTTCCGAACGTAGACGCAAGAGTACGATCGCCGGTTTTCGGTACCTGGCACGGAGTTGGAAGCGGAACAAAGTCGCGGCCCCGCATGCAGGTTTGCCGGCCCAATAGTGCAGGATCCGACGCGATCGGGCTTAGCATCGGCGCGCGCGCATCTGGACATCACCTTGCGAGGCAAACCTTCGCCGGCAAGCGCCTGATCTGGCCTTGAGCGACGCGCTCGGGAAATCACCATGCCGAGCACATTTCGATCGTTACGCGATGCCATCACCCGGGCAGACATTCGGTCTTGTTTTCTATAGCGGCCGGACCGCGCTGAAAAATGACGGTGGACACGGAGCGCGTACGTATCGACAAATGGCTTTGGGCCGCGCGCTTTTACAAGACGCGCTCGCTCGCGCTCGATGCAATCGGGCTCGGCCGCGTCCGCATCGACGGTCAACGGGTCAAGCCCGCGCGAGTGGTGCGCGTCGGCGAACGCCTGCAGATTGTTCAGGGTGAACAGCGCATCGAGGTGATCGTCCGCGCGCTGGCAGCCGTTCGCGGGCCGGCCACGAGTGCACGGGCGCTATACGATGAGACCGCAGAGAGCGTTGCGCAGCGCGAGCGCCGGGCCCAGACGCGCCGCTACGCGGCCGAACCGGCGGCGGCGATCCAGGGGCGTCCAACGAAGCGCGACCGCCGCAGGCTCAAGCGCCTGTAAGGATGGCGCCAGATCCACGCGCCATGGTATGCAAGCATTCGACGGCTCGCCGGCTCTCGCCCATTGCATCGGGGGCGCGCTAGGTACGACAGCGCACAGACAGAAGAACCGAACCGGCGCATGGTTGTTTTTCGAAGCTCACCGCGAACGCGATTACGTTCTGAGCTGTCTTCCGGGAATGCGCAACTATGAAATTGCGAAACATTGTCCTTACCGGCGGCGCGACCGTTGCCGTGCTGCTGGTCGCCCTGGCCGCTGCGCTCGCCTTCGGCGGCCCGACCCCGCCTAAGCCTATGCAAAGCATCAGTGACCCGTTCAAGAGTGTGGATTTCTCTGCTCTACCACCCCTAGTCCACTATGGCGCACGCGATGGCACGCAGCTCGCTTACCGACGCTATGCACCTGCTGACAAGCACGCCAGCCGTGGCAGCGTGGTTCTGGTGCACGGCTCCTCGGCCAACAGCCAGAGCATGCATCCGCTTGCGCAAAGCTTCGCTCAGGCAGGCTTTACGGCCTACGCATTGGATATGCGGGGCCACGGCGACTCGGGCCCGCGCGGCGACATCGCGTACATCGGCCAGCTTGACGACGATCTGGAGGACTTCTTGCAAGCCGTACGTCCCTCGGCTCCGAAGACGCTCCTGGGATTTTCCTCAGGAGGAGGCTTCGTGATCCGCGTGGCCGGCGGTGCAAGGCAGGCGCTGTTTGACAATTATCTTTTCATGGCGCCGTACACGAATCAACGCGCTCCGAACTACCGGCCCGACGCCGGCGGCTGGGTTTCCGTTGGCGTCCCGCGCCTGGTCGCCCTGACGCTGCTCAACCGGGTCGGCATTACCAGCCTCAACCACCTGCACATCGTGGACTTCGCCATCAACGAAGGGATCGCCAACCGGGCACCTGAGGCGCAACTGACGCCGTGGTACTCGTATGCACTGATGAAGAACTTCCAGCCGCTCGAAGACTATCAACACGATATCCGCGACATTCACGAACCGGCGGCTGTGCTGGTTGGAAAAAACGATGAAGTATTCGTTGCCGACAAGTTCGCGCAGGTCTTCGCCGATGCAGGCCGGCCCGACATTCCCGTGACCTTGGTGCCCGATACCGGCCACATTGCGCTCACCTTGGCCCCCGCCGCTCGTGACGCCGCCGTGAGCGCCATCGAGCGGCTGGATGCCGGCACCCCTCCGGTTGCCCTTGATGCCCGAGCCAGCCGCCCGTGACTGCCAGGCAGCCGCTGCGCTTGCGCAAGCGCGGAACCCGGGACGCTTTTCTTTCGCCCCGTTCCAAGATTCTGGGCTAAAGGACGGTATCGGCCGGTTGCGCGGTGCCTTGCAGCCTGGACGGCCGACTGCCGACCGCTTTGACGGGGCTACGAGCGAGCTTCAATTTCAATACCCACCCTGGTCCAGACCTGACCGTTTGGCATATCCGGCGCAACGCGCATAAGCTTTGTGGCGGCCGCTCCGTGCCGGCGCGCAGTTTTGGATGCCTTGCGTCTGGCGCGGCAATTCCAATTTGGTGTGGGGACGCCCCAGCAAGGAGAGATGTCGTGAATCGCAATGACGTCACCGAAATGATCCTCGCCGCCAAGCTCAAGCAAGGCCTACGTTGGGCCGACGTGGCCGATGCGATCGGCCAGTCGAAAGAATGGGTCACCGCCGGCTGTCTGGGCCAGATGACCTTCACCGGCGAACAGGCGAAGAAGCTCGGAGAGACCTTCGGACTGCCGAACGAGGCGGTCAAGCTGCTCCAAAACGTACCGTACAAGGGGTCGCTCCCAACTGCAGTGCCGACCGACCCCCTCATCTATCGATTCTACGAGCTGGTCAACGTCTACGGGACCACGCTCAAGGAACTGATCCACGAGGAGTTCGGCGACGGCATAATGAGCGCGATCGACTTCAAGATGGACATCACGCGCGAACCGGACGCGAAGGGCGATCGAGTCAAGATCGTGATGTCCGGCAAATTCCTACCGTACAGGACGTATTGACTCAGGAATCGCCGCGGCCTCGCCCTTCGAGGCCAGCCGGGCATGCACCGCGATGTGCATCACCTTGGGTACGCTGGATGAAGCCGGCAGCCTCAAGTAGTGCACGATCGGGACACCAATCTTGCGGCCTCGCGCACTCCGGTCCGGATGGAGCGCGTCGGGATCTTTCTTTAGGAGCGAGCCTTGGCATACGATTTCGACCTCATCGTCATCGGCGCCGGCTCCGGCGGCATCGCGGCAGCGCGAGGTGCCGCGGCCTATGGCGCGCGCGTGCTGGTTGCCGAGGCCGACCGACTCGGCGGCACCTGCGTGATCCGCGGTTGCGTGCCGAAGAAACTGATGATGTACGCCGCAGGCTTCTCGCAGGCGCTGCTCGAGGCCGCAGGATTCGGCTGGACCGGAGTGGCGGGCCGCTTCGAGATGGCGCGCTGGGCGGACGCCAAGGCGGCCGAAATAGATCGCCTCGAAGACATATACCGGAGGCTGTTGACCGAATCGGGCGTTGAAATCGCGCCGGCGCGCGCGCGCCTGGTCGGGCCCGACACCGTCGAGATCGGCGAGCGCGAACTGCGTGCCGGCCGGGTGCTGATCGCCACCGGCGGCGCACCGGCGCACGAGGCGCTGCCTGGGCTCGAGCTGGCCATGAGCTCGAACGAGGTGCTGAACCTGCGGCAAGTGCCCTCGTCCCTGCTGATTGTTGGCGGCGGCTACATCGCGGTGGAGTTCGCCAGCATCCTTGCCGGCCTAGGTGCTCAAGTGGCACTGGCGTTTCGCGACACGCTCCCGCTGCGGGGATTCGATAACGATCTGCGGGTCCGCCTTGCTCTAGCCCTGGCGGACCGTGGCATCAAACTCGCCGCGGGGGTCGGATTTCGATCGCTAGAACGCAGCGCCGCCGGTTACCTACTGAATCGTGCGGACGGTTCCGTGCTGAGCGCCGAGGCTGCGCTCAATGCGACGGGCCGCCGCCCCAATACCGCCGGCTTCGGTCTGGAGCAGCTCGGAGTCCATACGGACGCACGCGGCGCCATCGTGGTGGACGCCGATAGCCGCACCAACGTGACCGGTATCTGGGCCATCGGCGACGCCACCAACCGCAAGAACCTCACGCCGGTAGCCGTTGCCGACGGACGTGCGTTTGCCGACACCGAGTTCGGCCGGTGGCGCGCGCGCGTGGACCACCGCAATGTAGCGAGCGCCGTCTTCACCGATCCGCCCATCGCCACGGTCGGCCTGTCGGAGGCCGACGCGGTAATGCTTGGCCCCGTTGACGTGTATGAAACCGATTTCCGGCCGCTGAAGACGGCCTTTGCCGGAGGCAGCGCCCGCACCTACATGAAGCTGGTGGTCGATGGTCTTAGCGATCGCGTACTGGGCATTCACATGATCGGAACGGACGCCCCGGAGATCGTCCAGGCCCTGGCGGTTGCCCTGACCTGTGGCGCCACAAAGCGCGACTTCGACGGCACGGTGGCGGTGCACCCGACCACGGCCGAGGAGTTTGTATTGATGCGCGAGCCGTCCCGTCGCCACGGAACCGGGACGCCCTCGCCGGCATCCGCTGCGCACAATGCCGTGTAAGGAACATACGCGCTGTCACGTCGCTCCCGCCACGCCAGCCGCTTCGCAGCTCCCGGCGGGAAGTTGCGCCAGCGCTCGCGCCACGGCAACCTTAGGCAGCGGCCAGGTCTCGGCTGTTCAGCCGCATTTGCAGGCCCACGGGCGACATGGTGAGCGTGAGCCGCTCGCGCGCTTCACCCCGGTCCGGAGAGGTCACGCTTTCGATATCGAACGCACCGAGCAGCATGGCGGCGACCATCTTCATTTCTGCTAGCGCCAGGTAGCGTCCCGGGCAGATGCGGGGACCCGCGCCGAAGGGCATGGCGATCCGTTTGGCCGATCTGGATGCGTGCGTGGGGCCGTTGCCGGCCAGCCAGCGCTCCGGCAAAAAATCCTGCGGGGCGGGGAAATGGCGTCCATCGACGGCTGCTGGCCGCATCAAACACATCACCAAAGTGCCCGCCGGCAATTCCACGTCGCCGATGAACGTGTCGCGCACGGCTTGCACGGTGTTTATCGGCGCCACCGGCTTGATGCGCATTGTTTCGTGCGCACAAGCCTCAAGGAAGTCGAGCTTGCCCAATTGTTCATAGCGGGTCGGAGTGCTGTCACCACCCAGAACGAATCGGGCCTCGTCGGCGGCGCGACGCGCCGCGTCGGGATTTTGGTGCAGCAGCCAAATCATCCAGGCCAGTGAATTGGCCGTCGTATCCTCGCCGGCCAGCAGCATGGTGAGCACGTTTCCGGACACGTCCTCGTCCGTAATGGCGCTGCCTTCACTGTCGCGCGCGTTGACCATCGCCTCGATCAGATTGGCGGGGTGTTCGCGCAATTCGGGCTGGTCATCAAGGCGCTGCCGCGCCTGGGCGATAAAGCCGTTTACGGCGATCCGAAGCGCGTCCAGGTGCCGGTCCAGTTCACGGTCGGAGGGCAGCTTGAAGTAGTGCCAATACGGGACGGCGGCGAAGAGGCGCCTTGCAAATGCTGGAAAGATCTTGTCCAGGTGCGACTGGATGACTTGTTCTTCCGATTCCAAGGTGTTGATGTCCGTTCCAAATGCAAGGCCTGCGGTCACGTCGACCGTGTAGCGCATCAGATCGGCCTGCAGTTCGATCGCTATACCGGCAGCGGCGGCGCGCTGCCAGCGCCGGGCGAAGCGCTGCGTCACCTTGACCAAGGTCGGAAAAAACGCCTTGATGTGAGACGGGTCCAGGCCGGCGAGGACCATCGGCCGTTGGCGTCTCCAGGCCTCGCCGTTGGACGAGAACACCCCGGTAAAGCCCAGTTCGCGCGCGGTCGCACTGAGCCGGTTCGTGCGCTGAAACCCGTCCGGACGGTCTCGCAGTACCGCGGCCACCATGTCCGGGTCGGATATCACGACAAATTCGCGCGAGGCAATTCGAAACCGGAACACCTCGCCATATTCACGAGCCCATTGTTCCGCCGTTTGGTGTACGCGTTCGGGCCGAACCTGCAGCGCATTGCCGAGCAGCGGCAGTCCCGTAGGACCCGGCAGGTCGCGAATTGCGCGAATTCGTACGCGTGAAGCTTGCCCAACGCTCATTGAATTTCGCGCCCCCGCTCGACCATGAACATCCCAACGCGTTATACCAGAGCGCAACACCTTAGCCCAAGCATCGCACCGCAGGTCGAGCCGGACACAAGGATGACGGATTGCGCGAATGGACAAGAAAAGCGAGCGCGGCCAGGGCGCATTCTCCGGTGGCCAGTGGAGCGACTAGCTCCTCTTGCTTCCAAAAAGAAGCAGCACGGCACCAACCGCGATCGCCCCCACGCCGGCCCAAATCGGGACCTCTACCCTCTGCGTGTCCTTTACCGACACCTCAAGAGGTCCCAGCGTCGTCTTGTGAGTTTCCTTGGTATAGCTAAACCCACCATACGCCAACCCCAGGGCACCGGCCACGATCAGCACAAGTGCCAAAACCCTCATGGCATTCATTTCGTCTTCTCCCTAGCAGCGGTCGATCACCGCAAATGAAAACTTCCGGCGCCAAACCGTCCGAGCAACCCGATGAGGATTCGGTAGATTGCGACGATATAGTTGAGCAAGCGCGGCACGATAAGGATCAGTATGCCAGCGATCAGCGAAACGAGCCGAGCCGGACGCACGTAGATGTTCATCGTTGCCTTCCGTACGGTGGCTCGGCGCAGCAACGACCGCGTCCAGGTCGGCCCCGGCCTTGACGGCCCGGCCGGCACTGCCTTGCAATCACTTTGCCGCCATACCCAGGTCGCAGCGCCGTTTTCATCGCAGCACCGATGCACTCGATGGCAAAGTGGGCCGCGGCTCATTCGTCCTTGCCAACGCCTGCAGCTGCAGAAATGCTGGTGCTGGCGCCGGCACAACTACAAACCGAAGTAGGCGCGCTGGACCTGCGGGTCGTTTGCCAGTGCCTTGGCGGTTCCCTCGCGCACGACCGACCCGCCTTCGAGCACATAGCCGCGATCGGCAACCTCGAATGCGAAGAACACGTCCTGCTCCACCAGCAGCACGGTGACGCCCTGGTTGCGAATCTCGAGCAGCACCTCGCGCAGTTGGTCCACCACGACTGGCGCCAGGCCCAAACTCATCTCGTCGATCATCAGCAGCTTCGGTGCTGCCATCAATCCCCGCGCCAACGCACACATCTGTTGCTCTCCGCCGGACATGTTTCCGGCGCGAATGCCGCGGCGCTTAGCCAGGTGGGGAAACAGCACATAGACACGCTCGAGGCTCTCGGCGATGCCGAGCCTGTCGGTGCGCCGGTAGGCGCCCATCAGCAAGTTCTCATGGACCGTCATGTTGTCGAAAAGCTGGCGTCCCTCCGGCACCTGGACAAGCCCGCGGCGAAACACCTCCTCGGGGGTGAGCGCGCCGATTTCCCGTCCGTCGAATTCGATCCGGCCGGTGGAGCGGAGCAACCGGGACAGTGCCCGCAGCAGTGTGGTCTTTCCTGCCCCGTTGCTGCCGACCAGTGCGACGATCTCTCCTGGCTCGACCCTCATCTCGATGTCACGCAGCATCGGCATCTCGCTATATCCGGCGCAAAGCGCGCGCGTTTGCAGGAGTGCTGCGCTCATGCGTGCCGGCGTCCGAGATATGCCTCGATCACCTGCGGGTCGTTTAGGACTCCATCCGGCGGGCCTTCGGCAATTCTTTGGCCGTGGTGCAGTACCAGCAATCGATCCGAGAGGCTCTGAATTGCCTTCATAACGTGTTCGATCACCAGGATGGTGATTCCCCGGCTGCGCACTTTCTTGATGATGGCGACCACTTCGTCGATCTCGGCGTGGTTGAGCCCGGCCATGACTTCATCGAGCAACAGCAACCTGGGCTTCATCGCCAAGGCCTTGGCCAGCTCGAGGCGCTTGCGGTCGGGCCCGCCCAGGTCATCGGCGCGGTACCGGGCGCGGTGGCCGAGGTCGACGAATTCGAGCCAGTATGCGGCCTCTTCTCGCGCTCGACCAAGCCGTCTCTGGCCGCCGCCGGTACCGAAAAGCGCGGCGATCGCGACGTTGTCGAGCACGTCCAGGCCCGGAAAAGGCTTCATGAGCTGAAAGGTGCGACCGATGCCGAGGCGCGCGCGGCGGAACGCAGGCAAATGCCCGATCCGGGTCCCTTGAAACAGGACCTTCCCGTCACTGGGCTCCAAAGTACCACTGATCAGGCTGACGAGCGTCGTTTTGCCCGCGCCGTTGGGTCCGATCAGGCCGAGGATTTCGCCCTCGGCAAGCTCGAAGCTCACGTCGTCGACCGCAACCAGCCCCTCGAAATGCTTGGTCAGATGGCAAACCTCCAATATCGGCTTCACGATCGTGCCCTATAGCCGGTGCGATCTGAGATTCTCGCTAAAGTAGCGCCAGCCCAGCCGCTTGAAGTGCCGCACGACGTTGACCAGACCGCGCGGCATGAAGACCACCGCCACGACAATGACCAGCCCGTAAAACAGGCTCGCCGCCGTGGATACCTCGGTAGTGAGCACCTCGGAAATGCTGGCCAGCAGCAAGGCCCCGACCAGCGGGCCCAGGACGGAGCCGGCTCCGCCGAATATCGCCATTATGATCATCTTGACGTTAAGGGTGATGTCGAACGCACTAACCGGGTCGATGAACGTGATCCAATAGGCATGGATGCCACCGGCCAGCGCAGTGAAGAATCCGGCCAGCGTGAACGCAGCAGCCTTGAACAGCGTGGTATTGACGCCCATCACCGCCGCCGCATCCTCGTCCTCGCGAATGGCGATGAGACCGAAGCCGAAGCGGCTGCGCGAGATCCAGATCACCGTCAGGGTGACCAGTGCGAGCAGCCCGAGCGCCAGCTCGTAGAACAGCGCATCCCCCTTGAGCAAGGGCAGGACCAGACCAGTGTTGCGCCCGGCGATTTCGAGGTTGGAGACGATACCCGTCATCGCCAGCGCCAGCGCCAGGGTCGCGATGGCGAAATAATGTCCGCGCAGACGCAGTACCGGCAGCCCGAGCAGGAGCGCAAACAGCATTGCCAGCGCCGCACCGAGGGCGAGTCCCACGCCGAACGGCAAATTCAGCTGAACCATCGCGATGGCGGTGCCATAACTGCCGAGTCCGTAGAACACCGAGTTGCCGAACGATGCGTAGCCGGCGTATCCGCCGACGATGTTCCATGCCTGCGCCACGGTGGCAAGCAGCAGCGTCGTGATGCCGAACTGGATCAGGGTCGGAGACGCGATCCATGGCACCGACGCGAGCACGGCCAGCACCGCGGTCGAGGCCGCCCAGCCGAGCGGGCGCATCACGTCGCTCTACCTAGCAGCCCCTTCGGGCGCACGATGAGGACGAGCACCAGGACGCCGAAGCTCGCCACGTCGGTATAGGTCGGCCCGACGTAGAGCGAGGTGAGCGATTCGAGGATGCCGAGGAACAAGCCACCGACGACGACGCCGAGCGGGTTCTCCAGTCCGCCGATGATGGAAATGGCGAACGATTTCGCGGTCAAGGCGTCGCCGATGTACGGGTTGAATTGTGAAACTACGCCATACAGGTCGCCGGCGGCACCGGCCAGCGCCGCCCCCAGACCGAAGGTCAGCGCGTAGACGGTGCGCGGCTCAACCCCGTACAGGCGCGCCGCGACAAGGTTGTGCGCGCAAGCGCGCACGGCGCGCCCCAAGCGGGTATGGGCCAGGAGCAACCAGAGAGCAAAGGTCAGCACCAAGGCCACGGCGAAGGCCAGCGCCCGTACCAGCGGCAGCGTGACGCCCGCCAGCGCGAAATTGGCCCCCGCGTAGCCCGGATTGACGACGCGAAAATCCGCGCTGAACACGATCTGCGCCAGGTACGTGAGCACCACATCGAGGCCAAACGTGACCAGCAGGGTGTTGAACATCGGCGCCCGAACGATTAGGTTCAGCACGTGGCGTTGCAGCAGGTAGCCGAAAAGGAACAGCGCCAGCATGCACAGCGGCAGCGCCGCAAACGGATCCAGGTGCAGCAACGTGAACAGGTAATAGGAGGCATACGCGCCGAGCATGATAAAGGCGCCATGGGCGAGGTTGACGATATTGAGCACCCCCCACACCAGCGCCAGCCCGAGAGCCATCAGGGCGTAAAGGCCCCCGAGCAATATTCCGTTGGCAAGGACCTGCAGGAGCAGAGCCATCGGCGATTTCTTGCTACGTTTACCGACCGCTAGGGCCGCCTATCGGGCGCACGGCTGCGAGCGCCCGACCGGATCGCTTTGCCTCCGAGCGGTCACTGCCGCTTGTCCCAAGCCGGCATCGGATACCGCGGCTTGTTGATGAAGCCCTTGTGTCCGTAAATCGGCACTAGGCTGTCGTTTTGAACCTGCACCACCGTCTGGGGCAGATTGATCTGGCCTGCGGCACTGAACTGGATGCGGCCGTACAAGCTCTCGAAATCCACCTGCGCGATGGCATCTCGCACTTTCTTCGGATCGAGCGTGCCGGCGGCTTCAATCGCTTTGGCAAAGGTCTCCACGTCCGCAACCGCGGAGGCGGCATGGTAGTCCGGGTCATAGCCAAACTGTTTGCGGTAATCCCCGGCGAAGATCTCGGCGTTGGAGAAGTAATCGTCCTTCAGCGCAGCCGAAGGCAGCCACGATGTCATGCCAAACGCATAATTTGCGTCCGCGCCCAGCGCGTGGCGGAAGTCCGCGGTGGGAACGCCGACCGTGAACGCATAGAGCTTGGGACTGAAATCGAGACTTTTCGATTGGCGGATGAAGTTCAGTGCCTCCGTCTCGTGTCCCGCCACCAGCACGACGTCCGGAGCAGAGGCCTTGGTCTGCGAGATCAGCGAGCTGAAGTCCGAAGTATTGGAGCTGTAGCGCTCGTCCTGTGCGATCTTGAAGCCACCGTTCTGCAGCCGCTCGCGCGTGCCTTTGGCCACCGCCACATCGAAGGCGTCGTCCGCGTAGACCAGCGCCACGGTCTTGGGCGCGGGATCGAGCTTGGTTAGGACCTCGACGGTGCTTTCGAAGTACCGGCTCGCCACCGGTAGCGTGCCGAAGATGTACTTGTAGCCGCGGCTGAAAATCTGATCGGACGCACCGCCGCCCTCGATCATCGGGACCTCGTATTTCTCGGCCACCGAGGAATCCGCCAGGGCATAGTCGCTCGCGAACGGTCCGAGCAGGAAGTTGACCTTGTCCTGGGTGAGCAACTGGGTGTACTGGCGCACGCTCAGGTTCACGTCGGACTGGTTGTCGAAAATCTTCAGCGCAAGCCGGTAATGCTCCCCGCCCACTTTTACGCCTCCCCGATCGTTGATTCTCTGGACGGCGAACTCGTAGCCGTCGCGATAGTAGCGCCCGGTGTTGGCCAGCGCCCCGGTTTCCTGAACCGAAGCGCCCAGCGTTATGGTTTGTTCGGCCAACGCCGGCTCGACCAGTCCAAGCGCAACGATCCCGTAACAGAGCAAGCGTTTCATTATTGTGGCTCCTTGGCGAAGCATGAAAGAAGTCTATTTCTGGTCGCCGGACCAGTTGTAGGCGCGTACCACGCCCTGTTGATCGAACCTGATCTGAAGGACTTTCAAGCGCGCGTCCGACATGTCCGGAAGATGGCCGCTGCCATCGTAGTACGTCCACTCCGAAAAGCGATCCCCGCTGGCTTCTACGGAAACGCCGGTACTGGTCGGCGCGCCCAGCCAGGCGCGCACGTCGGCCTGAGTCGTAACGCCGCGCTGCACCTTCGCATCGAAGGCCGAAAGATCAAAATCCCGGCCCAGTTGGACGGTGCTGCAGGCGCACAGCAGGAGCGGTATGGGGGTGACAAGCTTGGCAAGACGCATCGTTCATCCATTGCGACGGTGCGCGCGCTCACGCGGCCCGGTCCCGAATCGCCACGCCGGCTGCACGTTCGCACCGACTCATCATGATGATACGGCCAACCGGTTTCGCGGCCCCATTGCCAACGGCTTGCCATCACCGGCCGCAGGAGGCGCCCCTGGCTTGCAACCACGCACGCGGCCCCGAGCGCGGATCCCGGCGATGCCGGGAGCGGCGGCGGTGCTCAATAGTCCCGAAGGATTTCCTCGAGGAAGGCATCCCCGTATTCCTCGAGTTTCTTCTGCCCCACCCCGTGCACGCCGAGGAATTCCTCGCGTGTCCGCGGCCTGCGGGCGGCCATGTCCTGCAGCGCCCGGTCGCCGAAGACCACGAAAGCCGGCACCTTGCGCTCATCCGCCAGTTTTTTGCGCAGCGCGCGCAGCCGTTCGAACAGCCCCGGATCCGGGGTCGTCTCCATCGGCTCCGGCGCTTCGCGCTCGGTCTCGTCGGCGTGCGCAACAAATTCCTCCCGCAGCCCCGACGCCCCCGCGAGCGCCAGTCGGTTCGCCTTGCGGACCTTGCTCCCCGGCGGTCCGACGACCGAGCGCGCATCCGCGACGACGTTGCGCTGCAGGCAACTCCCGCAGGACGTGCCGCAGGCCGTGATGACTTCCGCGAAATGGCCAGCGAGGTGGCGCCAGAGGCATGCGGGGTCGTCGGCGAGATCGAACATTCGGCGCACGGCGCGGCGCTGCTGACCGGCGATCTCGGGGTCCTGGACCTCGGAGTTCTCGAGGAGGCGTTCGAGCGACATGACGTCGGCCCACGAGTAAAAAAGGACGCAGTCGGCGGGAGCGCCGTCGCGCCCGGCACGGCCGATCTCCTGGTAGTAGCCCTCGATCGAGCGCGGCATGTCGCGGTGCAGGACGAAGCGCACGTTCGATTTGTCGATTCCCATGCCGAAAGCGATCGTCGCGCACACGACGTCGATATCGTCTCGGCTGAACTCGTCCTGGGTCTGCGCCCGCTGCTCCGGCGTGATCCCCGCGTGGTAGGCCGCCGCGCGCACGCCTTTTGCCTCAAGGAACTGTGCCGTGGCCTCAGCCGCCCTGCGCGACAGGCAATAGACGATTCCGGATTGGCCGCGGCGCGCGCGGACGAGGCGCAGGATCATTTCGCGCACGCCGTCGCCCTGACCTTTTTTCACAGCGAACAGTCGCAGGTTCGGGCGGAAGAACGAGCCCCGGACCTCGAGCGGATCCTGCAGCGCGAGCTGCTCGACGATGTCGTTCTTCACGCGCGGCGTCGCGGTCGCTGTCAGGGCGAGGACGGGGATTCCCTTAAAGCGCTGTTTCAGGCCGGCAAGATTGCGGTACGACGGCCGAAAATCGTGTCCCCATTCGCTGATGCAATGCGCCTCGTCGACCGCCACCAGTTTCAGGTCGAGCGAGTCTAGGAGGCGGCCGACCGACGCGTCGATGCCCTCCGGCGCAGCGTAGAGCATCTCGAACTCGCCCGCTCGCAACCGCGCCGCGCGCCGCGACCGCTCCGCCGGATCGAGCGACGAGTTCAGGAACGTCGCGCGGATCCCGACTTCGCCCATCGCGTCGACCTGGTCCTTCATGAGCGAAATCAGCGGCGACACAACCAGGGTCACCCCGCCCATCAACCGCGCCGGTATCTGGTACGTCACCGATTTGCCAGCGCCCGTTGGCATAACCCCGAGGCAATCGCGCCCCGCCATTGTCGCGCGGATGATTTCCAGTTGCCCCGCCCGGAACGTCGGATACCCGAACACATCCTTCAGCGCCGCCAGCGCGCGCTCGTCACAAGCGCCCGCCCGCGCCTGCTTCGCCCGCTCTGCGGCCTGGCGCAGCAGCCGAAGTGTGTCCTGCGTAAATAGCAACGGCGCCTCGCGATACCGCAGCCGGAGCAGCTCCAACCTCGACTCGACCGCACCCGCAGGCAGAGCGGCTAGCGATCGAGCCTCGGCAAGCAATTCATCCGGTGTGCTGTATTTCGCCTCAGGCATTTCGCCAACGATTTGCGTCCGGGGACGTCAGGCAACGCCGCCTTGCATCAAGTTTACCGCCGTACGCCTGGAGCCCATTTGGTCACGACCGCCCCTTTCACTGGCCTTCGCACATGGCCGATTTCGATTTTGCTAGGCTTCCATTCGTCTGGATATCAACCGACCGTCCTGGCTGGATGCGCGTTGGCCTACGCACTGGCCAAAACGGAATTGGCCTTGGTCACGATCGCCTGCGCAAAAGCGCAGGATTTTCTCGCGATGGTGTCCATATGAACCGCTTTGAGGGTCGTTCGCGCGACCACTTCGGCGGTCTCATCATTGCTCATCTCGTGGACGAACCGCAAGCTCTTTTCCTTGAGTTCAAGGAGCGTTGATCGCACCGTCACGACGTCGCCAGCGTGTAGTTCTTGCATGTACGAAATGTGCTGATCGACAGCGGCCATGCCTCGATTCGAGGAGCGTAGGTACGAGGGAGAAAGCCCCAAGGCGTTAAAGAGCTGCCACGTTGCTTCGTCGAACTTGCCGACGTACCACATGACGTTCATATGGCCGACGTGATCGCAATGCCATGGATAGACGGTGCCTCGATAGGTAAGGAGGGGCTGGGGCATAAGGTTGCTCCTAGTGACCAATCGTTACGGTTACGGGCGTCTTTGGAGGAGACTTCGCCATCTTCGTGATCGTCGCCTCTTGGCCGCATCGACGTCTTTTCGATCCTGTTCGTGCGCAATCAGATAACTGGGGGGTTATCGACGCGCTCCCGGTCTGGATGCGCGTGCCGCTCTTTTGGTTTTCGGTCAGGCTTCGCCATGCATGCCATTTATCGGATCCCTCGGTGTGGCCAGCTCCCGAAAGTTTCCGGCTGTTGGTTTTGCTACGCCAACGCCTTACATTGTTTCTGTCGCGACGTTTGCCCGAATTTCCTAGCGATTTTTCTTGCTGGCATCTTCGTAGAGCGAAAGACCAAACTTTTCGTCGAGTCTTTTTAAAATTACGGAGGGATCAACGCTTGAACCAAGAAGACCAACCGCGACGTTCAGCTCTTTTGCCGCATTCCTTCTTCCCGCGGCGAGCAGTTGCTTTGCATAAGCGATGACGGTTTCGTTTGTTCCAAAGTACTTCGACAGATAGTTGGCTTCCAATTTGCTTGCCAAGGCAGCCCGCTCATTGAACGACTTGGTGTCGAGCAGAATGATTTTGTATTCGAATTCAAGCGACTTGGAGGTCCTTGCGAGCTGTTGCGCAATGCTCTTCAGGTCGGGCAAATATTCCGCCGCCTTATTCCAGTCCTTTTCTATTGTCGCCAACAGTTCATCGGTTTCATCCGGCTCCTCTTGATACGCACCCTTCTCTCTTGTCGAGTCGTATTCCTTTCTTTTTATTGGGTCGGAGAGAACCGCATGCGCCTCGTTAATTTCTGCCATGCGACGATTTGCTTCCACCCGGTCACCGGTCCATTGGTCCGGGTGATATCTTTGGGCGAGTGCCTTGTTCGCGGCTTGGATCACCACGTCTTCGGCGTCCTCCATGACACCGAGAATTCGATAGTAGTCCTTCACGGTAAGTCCTTTTGACAGTCGACAGCATGCCTAGCAGTCGTCATGACAGGGCGCTACCTTCCTGGGCGCCGCGAGGGCCTCCTCCCGGGAGAAATCGGCGCGGCCGCGAGCCAGCAGATCCTCGTGGTAAGGGTCCAGTGTAGCCATGCCATGAGATACGCAAAACTAGCCGTATAGTCGATGCTCTTGCATATGATTCGGGCTAGTCCCACTCAATTGTTTTCGGCTCACCTAAGCGCTTGTTAATTCTGAGATTTCCGAAGGCGGGAAAACGATTGATCGTCGACTTTACCGTCGTCCAAGTGCCGCTTTTGATTTTTCGGGATGCCGTGATTCGCCTTGCGTCAACCGGCGGCAAGCGCTTTCGCAATCGCCTGAGCGCCGCTCGTTTCGGCCCAGTGCGGCCACTCGCGGATGCCTGGGCAATGGGCGCACAACGCTTGCGCTTGGTGTCATGAACGCGTCTATGGGCCTGGCTCTTGGTCAGAGTTCTCGCTGTTTTCGCGGTGTCGGAACCGGTTTCGCGCGCGACGGGATTTTCGGCCGATGCTGCTCGTTGCTCACATCGGCCCACTACGCTGCCAGCGCCGGCCGGCGTCGCTTAACCGGGATCGGTGCCGCGCGTTTGACTCGGGTACGACCGCCATCGGAAGCTTAGCGCGCATGGCCGGGGCAGGCGGTGCAAGCTGCCTGACTCCACTCGATTATCAATGGCTCTGTGAACGGGAGATGTTTTTGTTCGCAACACCGTCAAAGAATAGCGTCGATCTGCGCTCGTCATGCGAGAACCCTCGCCCTGTCCCATTCCAAGCCTGTGAAGGCCCGCGAATCACTGCCACTCGATCATCAATGAGCCTTCTAAGCTCTTGATCCATATAGCGTCGCACGCGGACCCTGCGATTTTTACCGTCAGATGTACCGTCAATCTGTAAGGCACCAGCATTCTCGCGGGTTTCCGAGCGATTTTCAAAAAAGCACCTTTCGAGATCTATCGCAGTCTATCGGCTCCGACGATGCTCCATGCATCGGAATTGATCGTCTCGCGCCACCAGCGCAACCCGATTTGCTGGCGACCACAGCAACCGCACGGGCTATTCTCAGCAAGGCCGCAAGTACAGTACCGTCAATCACCGAACCTTGCCTCGCAAGGCGTCCGCAAGCGCCGCGAGCGCCTCGGCAAGCCGCCTCCCTGTTTCCGGCGATGGCAGCGGCACCCTGAGGTTCCGCCCTCCGGTGATTGGATCGAACTCGATCCATGGATGCGCCGCAGCGGCAGGACCGTTGGCCGCTGTCAGAGCGGAGACCAGTTGCGCGCCGACCTGCGCCAAGTATTGCCACGGATCGACACTTGTGTCGTGCCGAGGTGCTTCCGAGCACTCCGACCCCGTCTTCGCCGCCTCGCCGACGCCAACCATCATGGCCGCATCTTCTCCCTGCAAGGGCGCGGCTTCATCCGCCGTGGCCACGATCCCCGCTTCCTCGGCCGGCGTCACGGCCACACTGTCGCCCATGCGTCCGGTGACGTTTTCAACGTCCTTCATGAAGCGGTTCAGACGCGAGCCGCCGAGCGATATCTCGCCTGTACCGCCGTCGAGTATTCCGGCCGACAGCGAGCGCTTGAACGCCAGCACCGAAAGCATGCCTTCCTCGATCGTGCCTTTTGCCACGAAATTGACGATCTGCACCGGTCGTTGCTGCCCCATGCGATGGATGCGCGAGATGCGCTGTTCAAGAATCGCCGGGTTCCACGGCAAGTCCATGTTGATCAGGGTCGATGCGTGCTGCAGGTTCAGGCCCGTGCTGCCCGCATCGGTGGACAGGAACACGCGGCAGTCCGGATCGTCCCGGAAGCGCTCCACGAGTGCCGGCCGCTTTTCCGATGGAACCCCGCCGTGAAAGCTGACGTAGCCGATGCCGCGGGCTTCCAGACGGCGGATCACGATCTCGTGGCTGCGCGTCCATTGCGAAAATACCACCGCCTTCGACGCCGGTTGGTCGAACAGCTCGTCGAGCAACGCCACCACTTCGTCGGCCTTGACGCCGTGATCGGTTTCCTTGTCGAGCAGATAGGTGCTGTTGCAGGACATGCGCATGTTCTGCAATGCGCAGGTGAGGCGTCGCTGGTCGATGTCCGAGAGGAATCTGGTCTTGCGCCAGCGCTTCACGATTTTTGCCACGACATCGGCATTTTCCTGGTGGTAGGTCATCTGCATCTCGGTCATCGGCACCAGCAGGTTCTGGTCGGTACGCTCCGGCAATTGGCGCAGCACCTCGGACTTGCGTCGGCGGATCATGATCGGCGCCAGCGTCTGACCTATTTTCTCCAGCCCGGTGTAGCCGGTAACGCGCCCGACTTCGTCCTTGACCTGATGCTCGTTCAGCAGCTTCCACGTCGGGCCAAGGCGACGCTGGTCCACGAACTGGACGATGGAAATCAGTTCCTCCAGCTTGTTTTCCATGGGTGTACCGGTGAGCACCACCGCGTAGGGGCTGTCGATGCGCTTCAACGCGCGTGCGGCGATGGTGTTCCAGTTCTTGACCCGTTGCGCCTCGTCCACGATTACCAGCTCCGGCTCCCAGGCGGCGATCAGATCGAGGTCCGGTTTGAGTTTCTCGTAGTTGGTGATCTTGCAGAAGTCGTCCGACGCGTAGTCCTTTTGCCTGTGCGCCCGGCCACCTGCAAGCACGCGCGCCTCGCGTCCGGCGAACCGTGCAATCTCGCTCTGCCACTGGTACTTGAGCGACGTCGGGCAGATGACAAGCACCTTGGAGACGCCAAAATGCCGGGCCAGGATTTCTGCCGCGGCAATGGCCTGGATGGTTTTGCCCAATCCCATTTCGTCGGCGATCAACGCACGGCCAGCACGCACGGCAAAGAGGACGCCCTCCGCCTGGTAGGGATAGAGCGGCACCTTGAGGAGCTTCTTCAGCGCGGGATCGGCCGCGCCACGCGGGAACATGCCGTGGAGCATGACGTCCCGCCTTTGCGCATCGCGCCAGCGCGCGACGAATTCGAGCGCATCGTCGTAGGTGCGCATCTCGTGGCCACGATCGGCAACTGCGGCGATAAACCGCCCCAGTTCTTCAAACCGCCCGTCCCGCAGCAAGCCATCTCTCGCCTCATCGAACAATCGCGCCGCCGCCTTGCGAACCGCGGGAGGGCAGTCCGTGCCGGCGCGGAAATGCAAAGTTCGCGTGCTGTCGTTTCGCAAGTACAGCTCGGAGAACGGCGATTCGTAACCGCGCGCGAACGCTGTCTTGGCGCCGCGCTTCCTCTCCAGGGCGGCGAGAACAAACTCGATGTGCTTGCAGGTCCCCAGTTCGTTGGTGGCGAAATCTGCGCAGGCGCAATAGTTGTCGCCCGGCTGCTTGCCGCGAATGGCCACACGATAGGCGCTCTTTGATTGCGGGTTGCTGACGCGGAACTCGGAAAAGAATGGCTCCGCACCGATATTCTCCAGCCCGAAGGCCTGTTCGCGGCCGAACTGACGACGCAATGCGCGCTGCCAGTCGATTGTCGAAAGGTCCGCCGGAGCGTGAGTGCGGGACAGCTTCGGTCCCTTGATCGACTTGATGGTCGATTTGGCGCTACGCGACCTGGTAGTCATGGATACCTTCCCCGGGAATGATTCTTACCGTTCGGTGGCACCGGAGAAAGGACATGCGAACCCAGTATCGCCAGTCTCATTCGCCCGCGTACCACTGAACGTCGAGTTGGCCTTCGTCGCCCGTGCCACCGATGGCGTAACCCATCGCCCGATATCCGCGTTGGCGCTTTTCCCACATCCGCAGCAGTGCCGGGTGCCCCACGTCCACGAAATCGATAATCCGCACGTCGGTCTTGGTCGCATGTTCCCGGTGCAGTCGACCTGCGTACTGCTGCAAAGTACCCTTCCACGATACTGGCATGGCAAGTACCAACGTGTTCAGCGGAGGATGGTCAAAACCTTCCCCGATCAGTCTACCCGTCGCGAGCAGGACGCGTGGGGAATCCGGCGACAATGCGTCGAGTTCCGCGATCAGCGCAGCGCGCTGTTTCCTGGACATCCGACCATGCAAGATGAACGGCGGAGGCATCTGTCCGACCAAGGCGAGCGAAATCGCATCGAGATGCCCGGTGCGCTCCGTTAGCACCAACACTTTGCGCCCCTGGTGGAAGGCACGCTGAACCTCCGACGCTATCGCTTGCGTTCGGGCTCTGTCATCAGCCAAGTGCCGGAACACGTCTTGAATCCCGGCTTCAGCCGGCAGTGCGATATGCGCGCCAAGCGAGCGTGCAACTACTGCCAGATCGTTAGGGGCGTCCGCCTGCCTCGCTGCCGTGTGGCGGATCGGCCCGCACTGCATGAATATGATCGGCTGTTGGCCATCGCGGCGGAACGGCGTAGCGGTCAAGCCAAGTACGAACTTCGCCTTGATTCGCTTCAGGATGGCGTCGAACGACACGGCACCGACGTGGTGGCATTCATCCACGATGACGTGACCGTAGTCCTCGACCAGGGGATCCACATCGCCCTGTCGGGACAGCGATTGCATCACGGCAATGTCGATCCTGCCGCTGGGCCTGGCCTTGCCGCCTCCGATGGTGCCGACCACGCCTTTGCCGACGCCGAGGAAGATTTGCAGGCGCTCCTGCCACTGCTTGAGCAGTTCCGTTCGATGCACCAGAACCAGCGTATTGACGCTGCGTCGGGCGATCAACGCCGCCGCCGTGACCGTCTTGCCGAAGGCTGTCGGCGCACACAGCACCCCGGCGTCATGCGGCAAGATTGCGACCACGGCCGCTTCCTGGTCGGGCCGGAGAGTTCCAACGAAAGCCACGTCGATTTGCTCGCCGCGATTTCGCTCATCACGCAAGTCGCAACGAATGCCGTTCTCGCTCAGCAACTGCTGGACGCTATCCAGGCAACCCCGCGGCAAGGCAATGTGTTGCGGAAAGTTTTCGGCACAACCGATTACGCGCGGCTTGTCCCATACTGACATCCGCATTGCCTGTGCTCTGTAGAACTCCGGGTTCTGAAACGCGGCGAGACGAATCAGGCGATTGGCCAGCGGTTGAGGAAGCTTTGCCTTCTCGAAATACACGAGATTGGCCAAGGTCAAGGTCAGCGACTTCGGCATGACGCCCGGCAGGCTCCCCGACGACGGTACCGCGCGCTTCCACGGTGTCGCGAAGTCTACTTCATCGATGAATGTGACATCCAGTGGATGCGCCCTGCCCGTGGCACTCAGAATGGTCGGCTCGATGTCATGGGGTGTCATCGGTTCGATTGAGGCGAGGAATGCCCATTGATCGTGGAACGGGTGCAGTTCCGCATCAACGAAAACGCTGCAACCGCTCTCGCGAGGCAGCTTTTGCAGTGGCAGCGCAATTAGGTTGCCGAAACCACCCTTGGGCATCGTGTCCTGATTGGGAAACAGGCGGTCGTAAGACGCAAGCTTCAATTGCCGGGTGCGCGAGCAGGTATGGCTGATGATGGCCGTGCCCAGGCGGCGGGCGTCGCGAGCCGACACCCTTCCAGCGAAAAACACCCAGGCGTGCGCCCCATTTCCGGAGCGCGAAATCTCGAGAGCAACGGGCACGCCAAGTTCGCCACACGACTGCACGAAAGCGCGGGCATCCTCTTGCCACTCGGCTTCATCGAAATCGATGGCGAGGAAACAGCACCTGTCGTCCTCCAGTAGGGGATAGACGCCGACCGTGTGCTCACCGGCCAGATGGTCGAAGATGACCGTGTCCGAGAGCGGGATTAGAAGTCGGTTGCTACAGTCCCCGCACTTGATGCGGGGCTTTTCGCAGACACCGGCACGCCACTCGTTGGCGCAGGCCGGCGAGTAACCGGCTTTAGCCGTAGTCTTGCTCTCCCAACGGATCGGGTAGACATCCGTGCGTCCGCGGAACAACCTGCGAAACAGCGCCACCTTCTCATCGGTGGAAATCCGTGAGGACTCTGGCCTTGAAGCTGGCTGTACGGGCACCGGCTGCATGCGCCATTGAATGCTACTCGCTTCCAGCAAGGCGATCAGACGGGCGTTTTCGGTCTTCAATTCGGCCGAGAAATCGCGTTCAACCATGAAATTCGTACCCTGTGTTCAAGTCGTCCATGCTGTCACACAGGCCGTCACTGATTCCGTGACATCAGCAGACCCGGGAATCGCTTCACGCGCAATTCTTCGAGAACCGGCTCCGCGAGCTTCCACCCCTCCCCACCCATCCTCGCGATCAGCTCTATCCAAACCCGCTCGAAGGCATGGATCGCAGCTAATTCTCCAAATTGGATCCCCACTGGCAGCAACGGCGTGATGTCCTCGGTCAGGCTCCGGGTGAGCTTTTCCAACATGCGCTGCTCGGCGATCGCACGAGTGATCGGCTTGCCTTCCAGTGCCAGATAGTGGTCAAAGCATGCAATGACCTTTTCCGGCGCCAGCGTGAGTTGCTTCAAGCCCTCATGCAAATCGAACAGGTCGCGGCTCGCACGTCGCTGCAGCAGCGCGCGCAGCTTCGTGCCGAACAGTTCCTCGGCTTCGAAAGACGCGATCTTGACCTGTCCTCGGTACCAGTCGTTTTCTAATGCAAAGGGATACCGCTTGATACCGAGCAGGTTCATGTGTTCCCGGGTGTTGATCTCGACCTTGAGCTTGAGCGTTGCCTGGGAATCGACCTCGGGCGTGAACTTGAACACCAGATGCATCGAGTGACCTGCCTGCTCTCGCTGACATCTTCCAAGCCACGATAATGCTTCGCGGATCGCGTCGACCGTCGCACCGATGGGCTCGGCCTTTACTTGCACGAGATCGATGTCTTCGGAATAGCGCAGCGGCTGCTTGAACAGCAGTTTGTGGATTGCCGTTCCGCCCCGGAACGCTATCTTGTCCTTCAGCGCCGGCGCATTGAACAGGTCGCACAGCGCGCGACTGATGATCAGGTCCTGCTCGACCTGCCTCAAGTCTGGCCAAGGCGCCTTGACACTCCACGCCTGCAGGAACGCGGTGGGAATCATTCTGCGACCTCCACCGTTTCATTGATCATGAGCTTCCATTTCGCATTTCTCTCGTGAGCCTGCGCCAGTGCTGCCACGATGGGTTTCACGGCGGGATCCAGTTGCTGCATCGCTTTGGCTTGCTTGACGAACGGCTCCAACGCACGGGCTTGGCGACCGTGGCCCGTCTGATCGAGCAAATAGCCGAGCCGACGTATCGCCGAGTTTTCGTATGCAGCCGCCCCCATTACCAGCGTGCGCGGGTTGGCTTTGGCGCCAATATCCTTGACGATCTGCGCCACTCCATTGATGCCGGCCGCCTTGTGGAAGTAGCGCACACAGTCGAGTAGCGTCAGCTCGACGCCGGCTACCCTGGCGAAGCCGGCCTCGCTCTTCATCGGAACGACCAGCTCGGGTTTATTAACTTGAGCGAATGCCTCGGGCCTCTGATAGAGGAACTGGATGCGGTGACGACCCAGGTCGAAGTCACGCAATTGCCTCGGCACGACGACTTGGAAGACCATGCTGGCCTGATGCGACGAGCCGTGGAATGCCGCTGCGCGCAGCAACGAAATGCGGTAGTCGATCCCCTGATGTTTCATCAACGGGTCGATCCACTTCACCGGGTCCGGCGCGCCGGCGATCTGGTCTTCCGGGCGCAGGATGAGATAGAAGCCGTGCCGAGGATTCGCCAAGCGGCGCTTCTTGATCGAGCGCGTGATCGCCGCGGCGAGTGCCGCTGGCTTCAGGCCAAGCGCAGCGAGAGCCTCACCGCGGGAAAAGTAGGCGCGACCACGAGCAAGGTGATCGTCGAGATAGGAATCGAGGGAGGCCATGCCGTACCATACGCGAAACTCTACAATAAATCAATTGTTTTGCATATGATTTAGGATACTCCCACTCAGTGATCGATAAAACGTAATTGCTTGTTTACATTACGTTTTTTACGGGTTCGTAGAGACTTTGTTGAAAAGCGGACCGCCTTTTGCTCGATCTTCTCGCGTAACTGGCTATTTCCATTTGGAAACCCAGAAACAATCGATGCCCATGACTAGCAGCTCAGCCCAATCAACGTCTTAACCTCCACGCCCTATCGACCCTGTATCGAGTTTGCCACAACTGGACATGACCAATCGGTAGAACACGCGCCCAGCAGCGTTGCTTCGACTTTCTATGAGATGTTTGAAAATCATTGCGAAGAAAGTTTCGACAATCTCCCATTTGCTAAGAGCAATTCCAACCCCTAGGAAAATTGGTTCGCTGAATTCATCGCCATCCCATTGTGGCGGGGGTCGCTCCCAAAAGGGTATTTGCGGCGGAAAGTTCTCGCTATTCATGGCATCCCGAGCTTGTGTTTAACGCTATTGATGAGCTGTTCAAATGCCTTCCGAAATTCTCCAGCCATCAAATCGGAAATTTCGGCTGGGTAACCTTGCATCACTACCGAAAGGTATGAAAGGGGAATGAATGAACCCAATAGATAAGATGTGGTTGGGGATGAGCGTGATTATGTATCTCCTTGTACTGGGGCTTCCCGCCGCCTATACGATGGGATGGATTCGGTAATAGTCCTTCATGGTCTGTCCCCAGGCGCCCATCGAAATCTTCACGCTTGATTGGTAGCCTTAACCAATTTACCTAAATGCTGAAGAAAATCAGCAACAAGTCTGTCAATATTCAGGAGAGTCCATTCGCGATTTTCAATTTTCCAGCGACCTACATACGCCTGTCCAAGGGATTTTGTACTTCCGAGTGCAAATGGTGGGCGCGGGGCAAATTCGTGAATGGACGCATTACGAAAATATTCATAAAAGATTTCGGCGCCGAGTTGCTTACACATCTCTGGAAAATGGGCTTCTAGATACTGTTTGTAAGGCACTCCTACACGTCCTTTTGGCGATTGGACCAATCCGTCTATAAAGGTGGCAACGAGTAACAGCTTTACGAATCCAAGGTCGGGAT
>Ga0209415_10001908_pt1 | contig 39433 bp, 36 predicted proteins | sample PeaSoiSIISIP2007_FD_187696 | JGI IMG/M metagenome (GOLD analysis project Ga0209415, IMG submission 187696) | Peat soil microbial communities from Weissenstadt, Germany - SII-SIP-2007 (SPAdes) (version 2) | ecosystem: Environmental > Terrestrial > Soil > Wetlands > Peat | place: Germany...
CCGCCATTTTTTTAGGCGCTTTCCTGCTGTTCCTGGTGCAACCCATTATCGCCAAGCAGATCCTGCCGTGGTTCGGCGGGTCGGCCGCGGTATGGGCGACGTGCATGGGATTTTTTCAGATGACGCTGCTGGTCGGTTACGCCTACGCCGATTTCACAACGCGCCGCCTGACGCCCAAACGCCAGGTTGTGCTGCACATCGCATTGCTGGTGCTGAGCTTGTTGGTGCTGCCGATCACGCCTGACGCGGCGTGGAAACCACAGGGTGAAGAAAATCCCAGCTGGCGCATCCTGGGATTGCTCGCGTTCACGATCGGATTGCCCTATTTCATCCTGTCGACCACCAGCCCGCTGCTGCAGGCGTGGTTTGCGCGGCGCTACCATCACGCGATTCCATATCGTCTGTTCGCGCTGTCGAACCTTGCGTCGCTGCTCGCATTGCTGGCTTACCCGGTCATGATCGAGCCGTGGGTTTCGACCATCACGCAGTCGAACACGTGGTCGGTGTTCTATGGTTTGTTTGTTTTGCTATGCGGCTATGCTGCGATCGCGAGTGCGCGCGGCGAGGCAATCGCCGCCGCGGTTACCGAACAGTCCGCGGCCGCTGCAATTACCGAGCCGCCGCCGGGCCTCGGGCGGCAGCTGACCTGGCTCGTGCTGGCGGGAATGGCGACGTTTCTGCTGCTCGCAGTGACCAACCACGTTTGTCAGAACGTGGCATCGCTGCCCTTCCTGTGGATACTGCCGCTGAGCCTTTATCTCGCGACCTTTATTTTCTGTTTCGATCATCCGCGCTGGTACCGGCGCAATGTATTCCTGCTGCTCGCCGCGGTTTTGCTGCCCTTGATGGCGTGGTATTCGGATTCGCTCGACCTCAAGCTCGTGATCCCGATGTATCTCGCGGGATTGTTTGTCTGCTGCATGTTCTGCCATGGCGAGTTGACGCTGCTGAAGCCGGCGCCGAAATATCTGACCACTTACTACCTGATGATCTCGCTCGGCGGCGCGATCGGCGGATTGCTCGTCGGATTGGTCGCGCCGTATGTGCTTACGGGCTATTACGAACTTGCGATCGGGCTGATCGCTTGTGCGTTGCTGCTGCTCTTTCGCACTTTCCGCATGGCGTGGTGGGCGATGCTCGTCTCTGCCGCGGTGGTCGGCGCGACGGCGTGGGGGGCGGGCAAGGCCATCGATTACCAGGTCGCCAATACCCGCGTGATGATGCGCAACTTCTACAGCGTGATAAAAACGCGCCAATACGAGGAGCCGGTGCCGTTCCGCTCGATGGTGCACGGCGGCATCATGCACGGCGGCCAGCTGCTCGATCCCGCAATGCGGCTCTGGCCGAGCAGCTATTTCGGTCCGAACAGCGGTTACGGCCGCATGTTCGCGAGCCTGCCGGATGCGCCGCGCAAAGTCGGCGTGATCGGTCTCGGCGCCGGCTCCATCATCGCGTACGCGCGCAAAGGCGATACCTTCCGCTTTTACGAAATCAATCCGCAGGTGATCGAGCTCGCCCGGCGCGAGTTCACGTTCATGACCGATACCCCGGCTAAAATCGAGGTCGTTCTCGGCGACGGGCGCCTGAGCCTCGAGCGCGAACCGAGCCAGCAGTTCGACGTGCTCGCGATGGACGCGTTTTCGGGCGATTCGATCCCGCTGCATCTGCTGACGCGCGAGGCAATGGCGATTTACATGCGGCACCTGAAACCCGGCGGCGTGCTCGCGTTCCAGGCGACCAACCGCTTTATCAACATCGCGCCGGTGGTGGCGAGCCTCGCGCAGGAGTACGGGTTGACCGCTGTATTTATTTCCGATTCGCCAGACAGCGAGGAGGGCGCCGACTACTGGATATCGGGCACCGACCAGATACTCGTGACGTCGAACCGCGCGCTGCTCGAAGCCGAAAAAATCCGCGATGCCGGCAAGGTGCTCGCCGCCGATCCGGGTTTCCGCATCTGGACCGACAATTTCAACAACCTCCTGCGCGTGCTGAAGTAAATCCGTTGTAGCTGCGGCGCAGCTTGCGTAAAATCTTTCGCGCAAAGATTAAAACATGGTGGAGTCGATGAGACTGGCCGCAGGCGTAGCGATTGCAGCAATTGCGTTTGTTTCGCAGCTCGCCAATGCGCAGAAATACCCCGAAAAAACGATCCGTTTCATCGCGCCGTACGCGCCCGGCGGCACTACCGATCTGCTGACGCGCGCGATCGCGCAGAAGATGAGCGATGCGTTGGGTGTTCCTGTCGTCGCCGACAACCGGCCCGGCGCGGGCGGTAACATCGGCGCCGAGATCGCCGCCAAGTCACCGCCCGACGGCTACACCATTCTGCTGGCGCCGGTGAGCCCGATGGCGATCAACGTGAGCCTCTATGGCGACAAAATGACTTTCAATCCGGAAAAGGATTTTTCGCCGATCACGCTGGTGGCGAAAGTGCCGCTGGTGCTGATCGTGCACCCGTCGGTGCCCGTGAGAAACGTACGAGAATTGATCGCGCTCGCCAAAGCGAAGCCGGGCCAGCTCAACTACGGGTCGGCCGGCAACGGCAGTTCGAACCACCTGATCGGCGAAATGCTGAAGGCCGCGGCCGGGATCGACATGCTGCATATTCCATACAAGGGAGGCGGGCCGGCGATGGTGGCGCTGATGGCGGGTCAGCTCGACATGTTCGTCGGCCAGGTGCCATCGACTGCGCCGATGGTGAAGTCGGGGCGCATTCGCGCGATTGCGATTTCCGGCGCCAGGCGCTCGCCGGCACTGCCCGATGTGCCGACAATCTCCGAATCCGGATTGCCGGGATTCGAGGCGACGTCGTGGTACTGCATCGTCGCGCCGGCCGGCGTGCCGCAGCCGATCATTACGCGGCTGCATTCCGAACTCATTAAAATCCTGAACACGCCTGAAATCCGTGATCGCCTGATCGCCGAGGGCGCCGATGTCGAGACCACCACGCCGGAGGAATTAATGGCCTTCGTCCGTGCCGAGATTCCGAAGTGGGCCAAGGCCGTGAAAGATTCCGGAGCAAAGCTGGATTAACACACCGGTACCGTGTTTACCTCGGCAAGTGATCGAGCCCGCCGGCGCCAAGACAAGGCGCGTGGTGTTCGTGTGGGACGAATGAACGGGCAGGCCGGCGGTGATACCCCGGCCGTTGGATGACTTCAATAGCCGAACAGATTGCGCCGCGCGTGCTGCAGGTGGGCGATGATCGCATCCTTGGCGCGCGCATCATCGCGATCTTTCAGCGCCGCCACGACCGCGCGGTGTTCGTGTTGATATTTGAGCCGCCGCTCGGGCGTCACGATGCGGTCTTTCAGCTTGCCCCATTCCGACTGCTGGCGCACCGCGGTCACGATGTCGAGGATGCGGATCACGAACCGGTTGTGGCTCGCGCTCGCCATCGCCTGATGCAGCGCCGCGTCCCATAGCTCGAATTCATCGAGCGTGCCGGCGCGTTCCGCCTTGTCGAGGCACATTTCCATGCGCTCGAAATCGGCGGCGGTCGCGTTGGTTACGATCAGCTCGGCGAGTGCGGGCTCGATGCGCAACCGCGCCTCCATCAGTTCCGCCGGGCTGATGTGCATGGCAGGGGCTCCTTCGGGTTCATTGGCGCCTCCCGCCGCGAGAAAAGTGCCGCGCCCGACGTGACGCGCGATCGAGCCTTCGGCCTCGAGCTGCGCGAGGGTCTTGCGAACCGCATTGCGCGGCAGCGCGAACCGCTGCGCCAGCTCGCGCTCGGTCGGCAGCTTTTCACCGGGCGCAAGTGTGCCGTCGGCCGCGCCGTTTACGATGAATTCGCGGATGCGCTGCGCGCCTTGCCGCGACTGCGTGCGGGTGCTCATGGGCAACTGGTTTTGAACCCCGGCTAGTCTAACACCAGTAATAAACCAATTGTCACTATTGGTGTATTTTGGATGTTGAAGGATTTTGGCCGCATCGGATCATGAAGCCGTGTGAACAAGCTTGTATGTTGCATCGCAGCGAAAATTGATATGAACCAATTCTGAAAAATAATGAACCAATTACCCAATTTGTTGACAATTGGTTCATTAGTTTCTACCATCACACTTCCACGCTGAGCTTTCCCGCGCGCTACCTTATAAGTATCTTCAAATCGGCGCGGAACGCGCGCCCAGCGCGACGACGAGGTGCTGGTTTGCCGTCTGCATTCATCCGTTCAATCAGCGTGTGCGCAATCGCCCCGGTTACGACTTTACAACGGGCAAACCGGTGTTCCCGTAACCGTGACGCGGCTACCGATGAGGGACGCAATGAATGCATGCAAACTCGCGACGATCTATGCTCCTCTGCTGGGCCGCGCTGGTTTGATCATCTGGATGATACCGGTGACATTCCTCTACCATGCATACCGGGTAGCGGGGCCCGCGCAGCTTTTCAACCAGACCGACCATTTCCTGGAAAATGTCGCGATCAAGGGCGCACCGCTGCATTTGCTCGGCATGGGGCCGGGCCCGTTCAGCCTGCGTGACGACAGATGCGGCGCCGATACGACGGCAAAAGCGTGACGGCCAGGGGAAGTCCGCCATGCTCAATCGTGTCGTGCGCTGCGCATTGTTATTGACCGGCATCGTGTTTTCAGCCCAGCTTTCAGCGCAGGCCATCAGGCTTGCGGTCATTTCCGAAGGCACCGCCAGCTGGCCGCTGTATGTCGCACAGGCGAAAAAAATGTTCGAGCGCGAGGGCATCGACGTCGAAGTGACTTTGACCGCTTCATCGACCAGGCAACTCGATCAACTGATCAAGGGCGGCTATGACATCGGTTTCCAGCAATCGGACCATGTGGTGCGCGCGGTGGAGCGCGGCTCCGACCTGTTCGTGTTCATGGGGCACGCGCACGCGCCGCAACTGAGCCTGATGGTAGCGCCCGGCATTAATTCGTTCGCCGACTTGAGGGACAGGGATATCGCCGTGGACGGCGCGCGCACCGGCTACGCGCTGCTGCTGCGCAAGCTTCTGGCAGACCAGGGTTTGCAGGACGGCGATTACACGCTGCGCGAATTCGGCGGCTCCCAGGAGCGCTTCGATGCGCTGAAGAGCGGCGCGGCCTGCGCGAGCTTTCTCAACCCGCCATTCGACCGCAACCTGCTTGCCGCCGGTTTCAAAAGTCTCGGCACCGCCAGGCATTATTTTCCGGCTTATCCCGGCTCGGTCGGCGCGGCGCGCCGCGCGTGGGCACAGCAGAACGAGCAGCGGCTGATCGCTTTCATCCGCGCATTCAACGCCAGCTACGCCTGGCTGTCGGATGCGCAGAACAAGGCCGAGGCAATCCGGATATTGCTGGCGCGGCTCGATATGGGCGCCACAGCCGCATCGAGCGCCTACGACGAAATGGTCAAGCGTCCACCGCCGGAAATCGCGCCCGGAGGCCTCAAGCAGGTAATTGATATCGTATGGGAAGCCGAGAAATTCGTGGGCGCCAAGAGCGCTCCCGACAAGTACCTGGACTTGTCGTACCTGAAAAAGGCGCAGCAGGCGCGCTGAACGATCACTCGACACCGGAACATCATGGACAACGCATCCACGAATAAAGCGCGCAGCAGGGATCCGCGCGTGGCCTCGGCGATCGCGCATTGGGCGCCGCGCTTCGTCTCGAACGGCGTGCCGCTCACCGATTTCGAGGAAGTCACCGCGGGCGTCGACCGCTGGGAAGACTGGTGCAGCGCGTGGTGCGCGCGCGCCGCTCAGCACGAGGCGATCGGGCGCGCAGCGCTCGCCGACGGCTTCAAGCTCTCGGCGGCGCAGCACCTGACGACGGCCGCCGTGTGCTACCACTTTTCCAAGTTCGTGTTCGTCGTCGATCCCGCGCAGATGCGCGCCGCGCACATGAAAGCGGTCGAGTGCCGCAAGCTTGCGCTGCCGAATCTGCGGCCTCCAGGCGAATACGTGCGGATCCCGTTCGAAGGCAAATCCTTCGCCGGCATCCTGCGGCGGCCGGCCGGTGTCGCGCGCCCGCCGATAGTCGTCATGTGCATGGGGCTCGATTCGGCGAAGGAAGAAATGGAGAGCTACGAGTCGTTGTTTCTCGCGCGCGGGCTGGCGACGCTGTCGTTCGACGGGCCGGGGCAGGGCGAATCCGAGTATGACTTTGCGATCCGCGGCGATTACGAGGTGGCGGTGCAGGCCGTCATCGACTGGCTCGAGATGCGCAACGATATCGACCCCGGAAAAACCGGCTTGTGGGGCGTCAGCCTCGGCGGCTATTACGCGCCGCGCGCCGCAGCATTCGAAAAGCGTATCAAGGCGTGCATCGGATTGTCGGGCCCATATAATTTTGGCGAGAACTGGAATATCCTGCCCGAGCTGACGCGCGAAACTTTCCGCGTGCGCAGCAAATGCGCAACCCAGGACGATGCGCGCAAGCACGCGTTGACGCTGTCGATGCACGGCGTCGCCAGGCAGATCGAGTGCCCGTTGTTTCTGGTTGCCGGCCAGCAGGACCGCCTGGTGCCGTGGCAGGACGCCGAGCGCGTGGCGAAAGAGGCGTCGGGCCCGGTCGAGCTGCTCTTGATCGAGGACGGCAATCATGTCGCCAACAACCGCGTCTACAAATACCGGATGCAATCGGCGGATTGGATGGCATGCCAGCTTGGCATGCCGCCACATTGAAGCGAGGAGAAATAACATGATCGGAAAAACCTGGGCGGCACTGTTGGTCGTCGCGGCCGTTGCGGCTGCGGGTGCTGCGGCTGCGGTCGACGACTGCAAGTGCGGCCGACAACAGTATCCCAACAAGCCGATCCGCATGGTGGTGCCGTTTCCGCCGGGTGCAGCCAGCGACTTTCTGGCGCGCGCGCTCGGGCAAAAGCTCAACGAGCTCTACGGCGAGCAGGTCGTCATCGACAACCGCGCCGGCGCAGGCGGCATCATCGGCAGCACTCTCATCGCGAAAGGCGCACCGGACGGCTACACGCTGGGCATGGTCGGCCAGCCGCATCTGGTCAATGCACTGCTGCAGAAGAACCCACCGTACCGCGCGCTCGAAGATATCACGGCGGTGATCGAGGTCGCTGTGCTGCCCAACGTGCTGGTGGTCGCGCCCAATCTGCCGGTCAAATCGGTCGGCGACCTGATCGCGCTCGCCAAGCAGAAGCCGGGGGCGCTCAATTACGGCTCCGCCGGCATCGGCAGCTCGTCGCACATTGCTGGCGTTGCGTTCCTGGCGGCCGCCGGGATCAAGGTCGAACACGTGCCGTTCAAGCTATTGTCCGATATCTTCACCGAGATGCTCGCCGGCCGCGTACAGATGTATATTTTCCCGCTGCCTGCGGTGATGCCCATGTTGAAGGATGGCAAGCTGCGGCCGCTGGCGGTGGGTACGCTCAAGCGCACGCCGTCGCTGCCCGACGTGCCGACGATCGCGGAATCCGGATTGCCGGGTTTTCAGACCGAAAGCTGGTTCGGCGTGGTGGCGCCGGCCAAAACGCCGCATGGCATCGTGCTGCAGCTGAACAAGGACATCGGGAACATCCTCAAGACTCCCGATATGAAGGAACAATTCCTGCGCCAGGGCGCCGAAGCGACGCCCGGCTCGCCGGAAGCATTTCAGAAGCTGATGCAGACTGAGTTCGTGCGGTATCAGAAGCTGGTGAAGGACGCCGGCATCTCGAGCCAGTGAGACGACAAACCAGGGAGAACATCATGAGCACGACGAGGACAATGACGGCGGTAGCCGCAGTGCTGCTGCTGGCGGCGGGTGCAGCCGCAGCGCAGGATAAATTTCCGGCGAAGCCGATCCGGATGCTGGTGCCGTTCTCGGCCGGCAGCCAGACCGATATATTCGCGCGCATGATCGGGCAGAAAATGTACGAGCATTGGAACGAGCAGGTGGTGGTGGACAACCGGCCGAGCGCCGGCGGCACGGTGGCGTCGCAGATGATGCTGGGCTCAAACCCGGACGGCTACACGCTGATGCTCGTGTCGGCCGGCCACGCGGTGAACGCAACGCTGTACACGAAGCTGCCTTACGATACCGTCAAGGATTTCGCCGGTGTGTCGCAGGTGGCGAGCGTGCCGGACGTGCTGGTAGTCGCGCCATCGCTGGGAGTGAGATCGGTGAAAGAATTGATTGCGCTTGCCAAAGCGAAGCCGGGGCAGCTCAATTTCGGCTCGGCCGGGATCGGCAGCGGCACCCACATCAACGGCGAGCAGTTCAATCTCGAGGCCGGCATCAAGCTTGTGCACGTGCCGTACAAAGGCACACCCGAAGCGCTGACCGACACAATGGCCGGTCGCGTCCAGTGCTTTTTCTCGCCGATCGTGCCGGCGCTTCCGTTCGTGAAGGACGGCCGGCTGCTCGCGCTCGCGGTTTCCACGGCGAAGCGCTCGCCCGTGCTGCCGGATGTTCCGACCGTCGCCGAGGCGGCGATACCACGCTTCGAATTCGATCTCTGGTTCGGGATACTCGCGCCGCGCAAGACGCCCAGGCCGGTCGTGGATCTCTTGTCCAGGGAAGTCGCGCGGATTCTGGCGCTGCCGGACATCAAGGAGCGCATGCAGAACTATGGCGCGGTGGCCAAGGCGAGCACGCCGGAGCAGTTCGACGCTTTCATCAAGTCGGAAGTGGCGAAACTCGGCAAGGTGGTGAAAGCCTCCGGCGCGAAAGCCGATTAAGGCAAAGCAACCGCCGATAAACGCAGATTGACGCAGATAACTTCGGAACCAAGTCAACCGGCAATGGGGGATGGGCAATGAGGAATGGGCAATTTCACTCTTAACTCATCACCCATTACTCATCACCCGATTCCATCGGCGTTCATCTGCGGTTACCAAAGGTTCGGGATTTAATGGACACTGCTACTAAAGCAAAAGACAAACGCGTCGAGATCGCGATTCGCGCATGGGCGCCGCGCTTCGTCGCAGCCGGCGTGCCGCTGACCGATTTCGAGGAAGTCACCGCGGGCATTACGCAATGGGACGCGTGGTGCGCGGCATGGTCGGCGCGTGCCGCAATACATGAGGGGCTCGGACGCCAGGCGCTTGCCGACGGCCATGGAGCGAGCGCCGCCGCGCATCTCACGCGTGCCGCATTGTGCTATCACTTCGGCAAGTTCATGTTCGTGCACGACCTGCCGCAGATGCAGGCGGCGCATCTCAAAACCGTCGAGTGCCGCCAGCTCGCGCTGCCGTACCTCGATCCGCCGGGCGAGCGCGTCGCGATTCCGTATCAGGGCAAGACGCTGTACGGCATCCTGCGCAAGCCCGCCGGCGCGCAGTCAGCAGGTGCCCACGGTGCCGGGGGCACCGGTCAACACCGGCCGCCGGTGCTCATCATGTGCGTCGGTCTCGACTCGACCAAGGAGGAAATGGACGTTTACGAGAACATTTTCCTCAGGCGCGGCATCGCGACGCTCGCGTTCGACGGTCCGGGCCAGGGCGAGGCCGAGTACGCGATCCCGATCCGCGGCGACTACGAAGTGCCCGTCAAGGCGGTGGTCGATTATATCGAGACGCGCCAGGATCTCGATGCTGCGCGCGTCGCCATCTGGGGCGTGTCGCTCGGCGGCTATTACGCGGCGCGCGCCGCGGCGTTCGAGAAGCGGCTCAAGGCCTGCATTTCGCTGTCGGGTCCGTACAGCTGGGTGGAAGTTTTCGATGCGCGCAACGAATTGTCGCGCATAGCGTTCAAGGTCAGGAGCCACAGCAAGACCATGGAAGAAGCGCGCGAGAAAGCGCAGACGCTGACGCTGGAGGGGGCCGCGAAAAGCATCACTTGCCCTATTTACGTTGTCGGCGGCGAGCTCGACAATCTGACGCCGCCGCACAATGCGGAGCGCATCGCCGCCGAGGCGTCGGGTCCGACGGTTCTCAATATCGTCAAAGGCGGCAATCACGTCGTCAACAACCGCCGCTACATGTATCAAACGCAGACCGCCGATTGGCTCGCGCGCGAGCTCGGTCTGCCGAAAGTCTGAACGGAGGAGAGCGATGACGGGATGCGTAATGTCGAAGTTCGCCGCGTTCGCCGCTGTGGCGGTGGCGTTGCCGGCACTGGCTGCCGATCCGGCGGCGAGCTATCCCGGCAGGCCGATTCGTGTGATGGGCCAGGGCGTGGGCAGCACGGCGGATTTCATGTCGCGCTTTCTCGGCCAGAAGCTCAGCGAGAAATGGGGGCAGCCGGTCGTCATCGACAACCGCGCCGGAGCGGGCGGCACGATTTCGGCCGACATCGTGGCCAAGTCCGCGCCTGACGGCTATACGCTGGTGATGGGGCACGCCGGCCCCATGGTCAGCGCCGTGTCTCTCTACAAGAACCTGCCGTACGATCCGGTCAAGGACTTCGCGCCGATCAGCATGGTGTCGACCGGCGTCACGGTGCTGGTCGTTCACCCGTCGGTTCCGGTGACCAGCGTGCAGGAGCTGATCGCGTACGCAAAGCAAAAGGGCGGTCTAAGCTATGCATCGGCCGGCAACGGCACCATCAGCCATCTGACGGGTGAATTGTTCAATCAAGTTACCGGGCTGAAGATCCTGCATGTACCCTACAAGAGCGCGGGTTTCGCGCTGACGGCGCTACTGTCGGGGGAGACGCAGGTTTCATTCCTGTCGCCGATTACGGCGTACGCCCAGCTCAAGGCCGGCAAGGTCAGGGCGCTGGCCGTTTCCAGCCGCACCCGCTTTGCCGGCGTGCCGGACGTGCCGAGCGCCGTCGAAGCAGGCATACCCGGCATGGAGGCCAAGCTCTGGTTCGGCCTGTTCGCGCCGGCCAAGACGCCGCGGCCGGTCGTGATGAAGCTCAATCAGGCGGTCGGCGAGATCTTGCGGCGTCCGGAAGTGAAGGAAACGATACTCAGGCAGGGCGCCGAGGTTGCGCCCACCACGCCCGAGGAACTCGGCGCGTGGGTAAAGAGCGAGCTCGCGCGCTGGACTCCGATCATCAGGAATGCGGGCATCAAGGCTGATTAAAGGGGTGTTACGTGTTAAGTTGAAAACCGGCTCGAGACAGCCCCTTAACGTATAACTCAATTCACAAAATCAAATATTATGTCTTTGCGTCCTCCGCGTCCTCTGCGGCGAGAGTTTTGGTTTAAAGGATAAACAAATGGATACAGCAGCGAAACAGAAAGATGCGCAAGTCGAAGCGGCGATCTCGCACTGGGCGCCGCGGTTCATCATCAACGGCGTGCCGCTCACGGATTTTCAGGAGGTGACCGCCGATCTCGAACGCTGGGAAGACTGGTGCGCGGCGTGGTCGGCGCGCGCCGCAATCCACGAAGAGCTCGGCAACCAGGCGTTCGCCGATGGCTACAAGCTTTCCGCAGGCGAGCACTGGACGCGCGCAGCGGTGTGCTACCACTTCGGCAAGTTTCTGTTCGTGAACGACATGGAGCAGATGAAGCGTGCGCACGGGAAAGCGGTCGAGTGCCGCAACAAGGCGCTGCCGCTGCTCGATCCGCCAGGCGAGCGCGTCGAGATACCGTACGAAGGCAAAAAGCTTTACGGCAACCTGCGCAAGCCCAGAGGAATCGCCAAGCCACCCATCGTCGTGATGTGCATGGGGCTCGATTCGGCCAAGGAAGAGATGGACGACTACGAGAACCGCTTCCTCAGGCGCGGTCTCGCAACACTCGCGTTCGACGGTCCGGGGCAAGGGGAGGCGGAATACGACTTCCCCATCACTCCTGAATACGAGAAGCCGGTCAAAGCGGTGATGGATTGGCTCGAAACGCGCCGGGATATCGACGTGGGCCGCATCGGCATATGGGGCGTGTCGTTCGGCGGTTATTATGCGCCGCGCGCCGCGGCGTTCGAAAAGCGCATCAAGGCATGCGTCGCGCTGTCCGGCGCATATCAGCGCTCGACGAGCTTCGAAGGGCGGCCCAGGATCAATGCGGAAGCGTTTCGCGTGCGCTCGAAAAGCGCGAACTACGAAGAGGCGGGCAAGGTCGCTGCGCGCGTCTCGCTCAAAGGCATCGCGCAGAACATTACCTGCCCGATCTACATCGTCGCCGGCACCAAGGACCGCCTGACTTCGCCCGACCAGGCCCGGCTGCTCGCCGCCGAAGTCGCGGGCCCGTGCGTGCTGTCGGTGATCGAGGGCGGCAATCACGTCGTCAACAACCTGTGGTACCGCTACCGCGATCAGACCGCCGACTGGATGGCCGCTCAACTCGGCGCGGCCGGGAAATAATCGATATCAAAGTTTCAGGAGAGCAAAGCCATGGCCCGCAAAAAGAAAGCAATCGAGCCCAAAATTGTCAAGCGCTCGAGCATCGATCCCAAGCGTCGCGTGAGCGCGGCGCCCGACGGGCTGTACGATCCCGCGAATCCGGGCCACCGCTGGGAGCGCCCGCTGCAGGCGCCGGGCCGCATGCAGGTCGATTTCGAGGAGCGCGTCGACTTCCGGCGGCTGCACGACTACCGGCTCGCGCGCACGCGCAACGCTCTCGCCAAGTCCAGGCTCGGCGCGCTGCTGGTGTTCGACCAGTACAACATCCGCTACATTTCGAGCACGGTGATCGGCGAGTGGGCGCGCGACAAACTGACGCGGTGGTGCCTGCTGGCCGGCAACGGCGAGCCGTACGTATGGGACTTCGGCTCGGCCGCGCGGCATCACAAGATCTACGCGCCGTGGCTGCCCAAGAACCATTGCCTGGCTGGCAACGTGGGCCTGCGCGGCGCGGTGTCGCCCAGGGTCGGACTCTTCGAGCAGGCGGCGCGGGAGATCAAGGACATTCTCGTGCAGGAGGGCGTGGCCGATTTGCCGCTCGGCATCGACGTGGTCGAGCCGCCGTTTTTGTTCGCGCTGCAGAAGCTCGGCATCAAGGTGCTGGACGGCCAGCAGGTGATGCTGGATGCGCGCGAAATCAAGAGCCACGACGAAATCACGCTGCTCAACATGGCGGCGGCGATGGGCGATGGCGCGTACCAGGACATATTCGAAGCGCTCAAGCCCGGCGTGCGCGAAAGCGAGATCGTCGCATTGGCGACCAAACGGCTCTATGAGATGGGCTCGGATTGCGTCGAGGCGATCAACGCGATCGCCGGCGAGCGCTGCAGCCCGCACCCGCACAACTTTACCGACCGCCTGATCCGTCCGGGCGATCAGGCGTACTTCGACATCATCCAGTCGTACATGGGCTACCATACCTGCTACTACCGCACGTTTACCGTAGGCAGCGCGACCAAGCCGCAGATTGATGCTTACAAGAAGGCGCGGGAATGGATGGACCGGGCGATCGAACTGCTCGAGCCCGGCATCACCACCGACCAGGTTGCGCTGGCATTTCCGAAATCGACCGAGATCGGCTTTGAAACCGAGATGTCGGCATTCGGCCTCAACTTCTGCCACGGCCTCGGGCTGGGGTTGCACGAACGGCCGCTCATTTCGCGGCTCAATTCGCTCAAGGACACGTACGAACTGAAGGCGGGGATGGTGTTTGCGGTCGAAACCTTCTGTCCGGCGACGGATGGCGTGTCGGCCGCGCGCATCGAGGAAGAAGTGGTACTGACGCCGAAGGGAGCCAAGGTCATTACGCTCTTCCCGGCGCAGGAATTGCCGATCGCGAATAAATATTGACGAACCGCTCAACGCGGAGGACGCAGTGGACGCAGGGGAACGCAGAGTGCTGAAATAGATTCCCAGTCCTCAGCGAACCTCCGCGACCTCAGCGTCCTCGGCGATGGGAGTTAGATTTGGGGGTTGACTTGAATACTTCAGTTAAACGAAAGAAAACGGCAGCGGCGGATGTGGACATCGGCCGCGAAACCCGGCTCGAGCTCTACCGTCTGCAGCTCGAGCTGCGCTACTGCGAGAAGCGCGCCTACGATCTGTTTCTACAGAACCTGGTCAAGGGCACGAGCCACCTGTCGCTCGGCCAGGAAGCGATTGCCGCCGCGTTCGGCGTCGCGATGCGTCCCGACGACTGGACGTTCTGCACCTACCGCGGCCATGCGCACACGCTCGCGCGCGGCGCGTCGATGGCGGGCGTGCTCGGGGAACTCATGGGGCGCCAATGCGGCCTGCTGGGCGGCAAAGGCGGCTCGATGCACCTGACCGACGTCAAGAAAGGCGCGATGGGATCGTACGCGATCATCGGCGCGCATCTGCCGGTCGCGGCCGGCGCCGCGTGGTCGGCGCAATACCGCGGCACCGAGCAGGTCGCGGTGTGTTTTTTCGGCGACGGCACCACCAACATCGGGGCGTTCCACGAGGCGCTGAACTTTTCAGCGGTATGGAAGCTGCCGGTGATTTTCGTATGCGAGAACAACCTCTATATGGAATATACGCCGATCGGCGCGGTGACCGCGGTCGAACATCCGGCGGCGGATCGTGCCGCGGCCTATGGTCTGCCTTCGATCCTCGTCGACGGCAACGATGCCGACGCAGTTTACAAGGTGGCGAGCGCGGCGATGAGCAAGGCGCGTGCCGGCGGCGGGCCGTCGCTCATTGAAGCCAAAACGTATCGCCACAGCGGGCATTCGCGCGCCGATCCCGCCAAATACCGTCCCGACGGCGAGCTCGAAAAATGGCTGCAGCGCGATCCGATCGTGCTGTACCGCGAGCGCCTGCTCAAGCTGGGCTTCAACGAGCCGACGCTGAAAGACATGGAGGCCGTGGCGATGGGCAAGGTGGATGAAGCGACCGCGACTGCCAAGGCTTCGCCGCTGCCGTCGATCGACGATATCGAGAAAAACGTGTGGGCCGACGGAGGTGCAGCATGGCGGAACTGACCTATCGCGACGCGGTCGCGGCCGGCATCGCGCAGGAGATGGCGCGCGACGACAGCGTGGTTTTTCTCGGCGAAGACGTGGCGGCGGCCGGGGGCGTGTTCAAGGCGACCGTCGGGTTGCTCGAGAAGTTCGGGCCGAAACGCGTGCGCGACTGCCCGATTTCGGAGCAGGCGATCCTGGGTGCTGCGATGGGCGCGGCGATGACGGGATTGCGGCCGATCGCCGAAATCATGTTCTCGGATTTTCTCGCGGTATGCTGGGACATCGTCGCCAATGAAATCGCCAAGATGCGCTACATGACCAACGGCCAGATCACGCTGCCGCTCGTGATCCGCACCGCGAACGGCGCCGGCTCGCGCTTTGGCGCTCAGCACTCGCAGGCGGTCGAGAACTGGGCGATGGCGGTGCCCGGCCTCAAGGTGGTCGCGCCGGCGTTTCCCGCCGATGTCAAAGGCCTGCTCGCGGCGGCGGTGCGCGATCCCGATCCGGTACTGTTCTTCGAGCAGAAATCGCTCTATTCGATGAAAGGCGAAGTGCCCGACGGCGAATACGTCGACGAGCTCGGCAAGGCAAAAGTGCTGCGGCGGGGAAAGGATTGCACTATTGTCGCGCTGGCCGCGATGGTGCACCGCGCGCTCGACGCCGCGGCCATCCTCGAGAAAGAGCACGGCATTTCGGCGACGGTGATCGATGTGCGCTCGCTGGTGCCGCTCGATACGCAGACGATATTGAGCGAGGTCGCGAAGACGGGGCGGCTCGTCACGGTCGAGGAAAACCCGCGGCTGTGCGGTTGGGGTGCGGAAATCGCCTCCATCGTCGCCGACGAATGCTTCTGGGACCTCGACGGGCCGATCGTGCGCATCACCACGCCGCACGTGCCGCTGCCGTCGGCCGATCTGCTCGAAGACAACACCATTCCGTCAGTCGAGCGCATCGTGCGCGAGCTGCGCGAGAGAATCGATTGAGGGAGCAGCGATGGATGTGATCATGCCGCAGCTCGGCGAAACGGTCACCGAAGGCGTCGTCACCCGGTGGTACAAGAAAGTCGGGGACGCGGTAAAAGCCGACGAGACGCTGTTCGACGTCGAGACCGACAAGGTCAGCACCGAAATTCCGGCGCCGGCGAGCGGCGTCGTCGCCGAGATACTGGTCGCGGAAGGCGTGACGGCGAAAGTCGGCGTGCGCCTCGCGGTGATAAATGAGATGGGGGCAAAAGCTACCCCTGAAATGCGCGAAAGCGGCGCTGCCAGGACGCCCGCCGTTGCTCAGAGTGGTAGTGTCGCGGCAGCGGCGCCGGTCACGGCGCCGCTGCGCACGTCGCGCATGATGCCAGCCGACGCCGGGGCGCGGCTGTCGCCAGTGGTGCGCAGAATGATCGCCGAGCATCAATTGAACCCCGCTGATATTCGCGGAACCGGGCGCGACGGACGCATCACGCGCGAGGACGTGGCCGGTTTCATCGCGCAACGCGGCGCGGGCTCAGTGCCGCAGCCCGCGCGTGCCGTGATGACTGGCGGCCAGACGCGCAAGCCGCTCAATGACGTGCGCAAACGCACCGGCGAGCACATGCTGAAATCGTGGACCACCGCGCCGCACGTGCTGCAGGCGGTGGAAGTGAATTTCCTCAAGGTGGAGCAGGCGCGGCAGGCGGCGGGCGCGGAGTGGAAAACGCGTGAAGGCTTCACGCTGACCTATCTGCCGTTCGTTGCGTGCGCAGTATCGGCTGCGCTCGCCAGATTTCCGCTGCTCAACGCGAGCCTGGACCGCGACGATCTGATCGTGCACCAGCGCATCAATCTCGGCATCGCGGTCGATCTCAACTTCGACGGGCTGGTGGTGCCGGTGGTAAAGAATGCGGCGGCAAAATCGCTGCCGCAACTGGCGCGCGAGATCAACGATCTGGCGCAACGCGCGCGCGGCAACAAGCTCAAGCCCGACGACATGACCGAAGGCACTTACACGCTGTCGAATTCGGGCGTGTTCGGCACGCTGATCACGGCGTCCATCATCAATCCGCCGCAGGTCGCGATCCTGTCGACCGACGGCGTGCACAAGAAGCCGGTGGTGATCGAAGGGCCGCAGGGCGATAGCGTCGCAATCCGGCCGGTCGGCGTGCTCGCGCAGACGTTCGATCATCGCGCAGTCGACGGCGCATATTCGGCGGCGTTCCTGCGCGAAGTGAAGACTCTCATCGAGAGCCGCGACTGGTTACAAGCACTGAACGCCTGATGGAGGACGTCATGATGCGATATTGGATGGTCGTTCTCGCGCTGATATCGGCGACGTTGGCCCCGGCAGTCGCATGTGCGCAAAGCACGGGCCCGCGCGATCTCGCGGAGCTCAAGCAGGAGACACAGCGCCGCGCCGACCGCAATTTGCCGCCGGTCGGCGGCGTCAATCCCGAGGACGTGCGCGAGGCGCTCGCCGGTCTCAACAGCCTCGAGCCCGATGCGTGGGCCGCGGCATTCAGCCGCATCGGCGACCGCCATTTCGAAAAAGCCGGGTCGCAGCGGGCGTCCATGCCACGCGAGGCGGCCGAAAGCTACCGGCGTGCGTGGGAGACCTACAACTTGGCGCGCTGGCCAGTCGAGAATTCGCCCGGCAAGAAGCTGGCTTACGCGCGCGCGCTTGAAGCATTCCAGGCCTATGGCGCGCTGCTCGAGCCGCCGATTGAAGTCGTGCGCATCCCGTTTAAAGGCAGGGAGATTGTTGCGTATCTGCGGCTGCCGCCCAATGTGCGGCCAGCACCGCTCGTGATAGGCATCAGCGGACTTGATACGCGCAAGGAAGACGTTGCCGCCGCGAGCGACGGCTTTCTGAAGCGCGGCATCGGCTTGTTCGCGATCGACATGCCGGGCACCGGGCAGGCGCCAGTCAAGGTCGACGTCGGCGCCGAACGCATGTACTCGCGGGCGCTCGATTATCTGCGAACGCGCAGCGATGTTGATGCCGGGCGCATCGTCGTGCGGGGCCAGAGCTGGAGCGGCTACTGGGCGGCGAAGCTCGCTTACACCGAGCGCGAGCGCATTCGCGGCGCGGTCGTGCATGGCGTGGGTATCCACGGCTATTTTCAGCCCGAGTGGCAAAGAAAAGGGCTGCTGACGCGCGAATACCTGTTTGATCTGTTTCCGGCGCGCGCCGCGGCCTACGGCGTGAACACCATGGAGGAGTTTCTCGCTTATGGGCCGCGCCTGTCGCTGCTGGATGCCGGTTTCCTCGACAAGCCGGCGGCGCCGATGCTGCTCGTCAACGGCGAGAAAGACACGCAGCAACCGATCGCCGATCTTTATCTGCTGATGAAGCACGGCGATCCCAAGGACGTGTGGGTCAATCCCGAAGGCGGGCACATGGGCCGCTCGCAGCAATGGCCGCAGGGGAAAATCATCGACCGCGTGGTAATGCCGTGGATCGAGCGCGCGCTTGGCGCTCCACCGCAAAAATGAACCAGCGATTTATTCATGACCGTCACAAAGGCAAATAATGGCAACGACTGATCTGAAGCAACACAAACTCGGCTGGATCGGCATCGGCCGCATGGGTTACGCGATGGCGGAGCGCCTGGCCAAAGCGGGCTGCGATCTCGCGGTGTGGAACCGCACCAGATCCAAAGCCGATCCGCTCAAGCAGTATGGCGCCAAAGTCGTCGATGCGCTGACCGACCTGGCCGCGTGCGATATCGTGTTCACCATGGTGTCGACGGGCAAGGACGTCAAGGAAGTGCTGTTCGGGTCGAACGGGGTGATGGCGAAAGGCAAAACGCCGAGGATCGTGGTCGACAGCACCTCGATCTCCCTCGAGGAGTCCGCCGAGATTCGCGGGAAGCTCGCGAAGCAAGGCGTGAAATTCCTCGCCGCGCCGGTGTCGGGCAATGCCAAGGTCATCAAGGCCGGCAAGCTTACCGTCGTCGCCTCCGGGCCGAAGGACGCGTTCGATGCGGTGGCGCCCTATATGCAGGCGATCGGCCAGGGCGTGAGCTACGTCGGCGACGGCGAGCTGTCGCGCATCGCCAAGATCTGCCACAACGTGATGCTCGGCGTGGTCGCTCAATCACTCGCCGAGATCACGGTGCTCGCGCAGAAAGCCGGCATGCAGCGTCACGCGTTTCTCGATTTCCTCAACAAGAGCGTGATGGGATCGATGTTCACGCGCTACAAAACGCCGGCACTGACCAATCTCGACTTCCATGTCACCTTCACCCCCGAGCTGCTGCGCAAGGACCTCGATCTCGGGCTGCATGCGGGCAGGGAGTTCGGCGTGCCGATGCCGCTCACGTCGATTACGCGCGACCTCGTGCAGACGCTGATCGGCAACGGCTACAAGGACCAGGATTTCTCGACGCTGCTGCTGTTGCAGGCGAAGGCCTCCGGCATCGAGCTCAAGCCCGAGAATGTCGACGTCAGCGACGGATTGTCCTGAAGCAAACGCTCATCGCAGAGGACGCTGAGGACACAGAGGAAGTCAAGAAACGAACGATTACATTACGTATTGTTGCGTGTCTTTTTCGGTAATCTCGCAGGTCATGTGATGAGCGGCCAGGCATAACGACAATTCAAAAATGATTACATATTTAGCTGTCCTCCGCGCCCTTTGCGTCCTCCGCGTTGAGAGGTTATGAACGCTTAAATTCAGAAAGACGGTATAAGCCATGGGCGACAGGTATCCGGTAGTGAAAGTCGCGGCGGTGCAGGCTGCGTCGGTTTTTCTCGACCGCGCGGGCTCGGCGGAGAAGGCCTGCCGACTGATCCGCGAGGCCGGGAAGAACGGCGCGCGCGTGATCGGCTTTCCGGAGGGCTTCATTCCTGCGCACCCGGTGTGGTATCACCACCATGCCGCGACCAGCGCGATCGCCAACAAGCTCGCGGTGGAACTCTTCAAGAACTCGATCGAAATTCCGGGTCCCGAGATCGAGCTGCTTGCCGCCGCGGCGCGCGATGCCAATGCCTACGTCGTGATCGGCGTGTGCGAGAAACTGCCGCATACCATCGGCACCATGTTCAATACTCAGGTCTACCTCGGTCCCGACGGAAGGGTTCTCGGCAAGCACCAGAAGATCATGCCGACGGTCGGCGAGCGCCTCGTCCACATGGGTGGTTTCGGCGACACGTTCGGCGCTTTCCAGAGCGAGTTCGGCCCGATGAGCGGGCTCATCTGCGGCGAGAACTCCAATCCGCTCGCGGTGTTTGCGCTGACCGCGGAGGGCACGCGCATCCACGTCATGAGCTGGCCGAATCACTTTCCGACGAGCGGCGACCCGATGCGCAACCGCGTCGCGGTCGACGCGCAGGCCTTCGCGCAAATGAGCAAGGCGTTCGTGATTTCCGCGTGCGGGACGGTCGATGAAGGCATGATCAAAAAGCTCGAAGTCGGACCTGAGGCCGCGAAGTTCCTGCGCAATCCCGACTGCTGCGGAGGCAGCGTGATCGTCGCGCCAAACTGCCGCATCCTGGCGGGCCCTATGGGCGCGGAGGAGGGAATACTGTACGCCGAGTGCAACCTCGAGCTCGGTGTGCTGACCAAGTTGCGGCACGATTTTGCCGGGCACTACAACCGGCCCGATATCTTCCAGCTCCAGATCAACCGCAGCGCGCCGCATATCTATACGGTCTCCGGCACGCGCGAGCACGCGGTGCTTGATGGGCCGGCGCAAGGGCAGCTGCCCGGCGTGCCGCCGGCGATTCCGGACGCATCCGCCGGCAAATGGCAGACGGTCGAGCTGCCGCGTGCCGAAGACGTTGGGGATGGAAAGACCAAACCATGACGGCGACCGCGCTCGACGGCCGAAGAGCCATGATGGAAGGCATCATGGGGAGGCAAGACATCGGTCCCGCCCCGCAGACGGTACAAGCCGCCTTATGAAATACCGGCGTCTTGGCAAAACGGGTCCCGAAGTCTCCGCGCTCGGCATGGGACGCGGCAGCCAGGCGATACAGTTCGGCGATCCGCTCGAGCCGGAATTCACCGCGACCGTACACCGCGCGCTCGATCTCGGCATCAATTTCTTCGACAGCTCGGATGCCTACTGGAACACGCGCCACGAGGTGCTGCTCGGGCGCGCGCTCAAGGGGCGTCGCGACAAAACGCTGATCGCGACCAAATTCGGCAACATCGATCTGCCCGACGGCAGGAAGGCGACCAACGGCAAGCCTGAATACGTCTTCCAGATTTGCGATGCAAGTCTCGAGCGTCTCGGCATCGATGTGATCGACATTTATTACCTGCACCGCGTCGATCCGAATACGCCGATCGAGGAAACCATCGGCGCGATGGCGCAGCTCATCGAGCGGGGCAAGGTGCGCTGGCTGGGCATTTGCGAAGCGGGGCCGGCGACGCTCAGACGCGCGCATAAGACGCACCCGTTGGTGGCGTTGCAAACCGAGTATTCGCTCTGGAGCCGCGACTGCGAGAGCGCGATCCTGCCGGCGTGCCGCGAGCTCGGGATTTCCTATGTTGCCTACGCGCCGCTAGGGCGCGGTCTTTTGACCGGCAGGATCAAGACCGTCGACGACCTGCCGCCCAACGACCGCCGGCGCCGGCATCCGCGCTTCCAGCCGGAAAATCTCGCGCGCAACGTCGAACTCGTCGCGCAACTCGAAGCGATGGCGGCGGCGAGGCGTGTGACCAGCGCGCAACTCGCGCTCGCGTGGTTGCTCGCACAGGGCGACGATATCGTGCCGATCCCGGGCACCAATCACGCGCGCAACCTCGAGCTGAACGCGGCGGCCGTGGATATCGAATTGAGCGCTGGCGAATTGCGGCGGCTTGATCGGGTATTCGCACCCGGCGCCGGCGCCGGCGAGCGCTATGGGCCGAATGTGCTGAAGGGCGTCGGTCTTTGACGGCAGGCGCGCGGGCTGACTGATTAATTGTGACCCTATAGAGAGCACAGGAGATACCGATGGTGAAGAGCAGGCGACGACCGGTGCAACACAAGCTGGCGCGGCCGCCGCAATCAAAGCGGCCACGCAAACGGCAAGCCGCGGCCGCGGATTTCCTGTCCTTGCAGGAAATCGTGATGGCGGCGCGGCGCAACCTGTCGCAGGAGCTGTGGGACCACCTCTCCGGTGGCGCGGATTCCGAGACGACGCTGCTCAGAAATCGCCAGGCGCTCGACAGCCTCGCGCTGCGCCAGCGCGTGCTGGTGGACGTGCGCAGGATCGACATCACGACGACGTTGCTCGGGCAGCCGCTCGCGAGCCCGGTCTTTCTCGCGCCGGTCGGCGGCTTCGTCGGGTTCGTGCATCCGGAAGGGGCGCGCAATGTCGCGCGGGCGGCGGTCGCGCACGGCACGGCCGCGTTCATCAGCACCGCCGCGAAGCCCGGCGTCGCGGAAACTGCCGCCGCCGTGCGCGAGCCGCTGATCTTCCAGCTCTACGTGCGGGCCGACCGCAAGTGGGTCGAGGACATACTCGACACCGCGAAGGCGGCGGGCTATCGCGCGCTGTGCGTGTGCGTCGACCGCAATTACTACGGCCGCCGCGAGCGCGACATCATCAGCCGTGCCAACGTGCGCGAAGGCTTCGCCGACCCGTCGTTCCAGATGGGCCTCAAGTGGGACGATCTCGTCTGGATGAAGGCCCGCATGCAGCTGCCGCTGATTCTGAAGGGAATTGCGACGGCTGAGGATGCGCGGCTCGCGGTCGAGCACGGCGCCGATGCCGTCTACGTCTCGAACCATGGGGGACGGCAGCTCGACCACGCGCAGGCCACCATCGAAGTGCTGCCCGAAGTGGTGCAGGCGGTGGACGGCCGCGCGGAGATCCTGTGGGACGGCGGCGTGCAGCGCGGCACCGATGTCGTAAAGGCGCTTTGCCTCGGCGCGCGCGCTGTCGGCGTGGGCAAGATGCTCGGCTGGGCGCTCGCTGCGGCAGGCGAGGCGGGACTCAAGCGCATGCTCGAATTGATGGACGTCGAAATCCGCACCGCGATGGGCCTGATGGGGGTCACCTCGCTCGCGCAATTGAATCCCTCATGGGTGCGCCCGGCTACGCCGGTGCGTCCGGCGAGCCAGACCAATGCTTATCCGTGGTTCGAGGAAAAAAATGATGCAACCGCCGATGAACGCAGATGAACGCGGATAAGATCAACATTCAATATTTTTGCCATGGAGATAGCAGAGAACGCAGGGGAAACTCGTGAATAACGGTGCATTTACTGTGAATTGTGTTACTTATTCGGCTTTCGATTTTCTGTCGGCGTTTATCGGCGTGCATCGGCGGTTCCTCGCATTTTGGGGGTTTTAAGATGGTTTCTGCACACTCCAGCAATACGCTCGACCTTGAGCCGCGCCTCAAAGCAATCATGAAAATGGAGTATCCGCGGTTTTCGGACGCCGAGTATGCGCGCAGGCACAAGCTGCTCGACGGCGTGATGGAAAAGACCGGCGTCGATCACCTGCTGGTGGTGACCGATCACCGCGCCGGGAACGCGCCGCAATGGGTGACGGGATGGCCGGGCTCGGTCGAGGCGTACGTGATTTTCAAGCCGGGCGTGAAAATGTCGATGTGGGTGGAGTGGGTCAACCATTTTCCGCTCGCGAAGAAGATCGCGCGCGACGTCGACGTCGAGTGGGGCGCGCACCAGGGCATCCAGAAGGCACTCGCGGAACTCAAGCGCCGCGGCGCGAAACGGGTGGGCGTGATGGGGCCGCTCGTCGTCGCGAAGTGGCGCATGCTGGAAGAGCATTTCGAGCTCGTCGGGCTCGACCGCGAATACATCCGTTTGCGCATGATCAAGTCGGAAGAGGAGCTCGACTGGCTGCGCATCGGCGCGGCGCTCTCGGACGCCGGACTCTACGCGCTCATGCGCGAAGCGAAGCCGGGCCGCACCGAGCGCGAGCTCGGCAACGAGATCGAGCGTGCGTGGGTCGGCCACGGCGGCACCACCATGATCCACTACCTTGGCATCACCTCGATGGCGAAGCCGCACATCTACGTGCCGCCGCAGCACCATTCGCCGCGCAAGGTCGAAAAAGGCGACGTGATTTTCTGCGAGCTCTCCGCATTTTGGTGGGACTACGCGGGCCAGGTGCTGCGCACGTTTACCGTCGACGCCGAGCCGACTCCGCTGTATCGCGACTTGTATGCGACTGCGGAAGCCGCATTCGACGCCGTGACCGGCATCGTGCGCCACGGCACGACGATGCAGCAGATCATCGACGCCGCGGGCGTGATCGAGCACGCGGGCTTCACCGTGTGCGACGATTTGATGCATGGTTTCGGCGGCGGATATTTTCAGCCTATCCTCGGCACCAAAAGCCGGCCGGCCGGACCGCTGCCGAACATGACGCTGGAAGAGAACATGACGGTGGTGGTGCAGCCCAATGTAATCACGCGCGACCAGAGCGCCGGCGTGCAGGTCGGCGAGCTGATCCGGATCACCAAAACCGGTTTCGAGCGGCTGCATAAAGCCGGGCGCGGGCTGTTCCGGGTCGGCTGAAGCAGGATTACAATAGAGGCGCGAGTAGATCCCCGAGGCAAAATAAATTTCCGGGCTGCGCGGGCAGATCCGGCACCGCAGGTTTTTGATCGACTTTGCAGTCGCTGAAGGAGGGGAACATGTCACGGATGACCACCACGTCGCTGACCATCAATGGCAGGCGGCAATCCATCACCGCAGATCCCGATACGCCTCTCCTGTGGGTGCTGCGCGAACAGCTCAAGCTCACAGGCACCAAGTTCGGGTGCGGAGTCGGCCAGTGCGGCGCGTGCATGGTGCACGTCGACGGTCAGTCGGTGTATTCCTGTTTGCTGCCGGTCAAGGACATGGCGGGCCGCAACATCACCACGATCGAGGGACTGTCTGCCGATGGCAGCCACCCATTGCAGAAAGCGTGGCTTGCCGAGCAGGTTCCGCAATGCGGCTACTGCCAATCGGGGCAGATCATGCGCGCTGCCGACCTGCTGAATAACAATCCGCGGCCGACGCGTGAGGAGATCGTCGGGCATATGAACACAAACATCTGCCGCTGCGGCACGTATGCGCGCATAGTCCGCGCCATCGAGCGCGCCGCGAAGGAGGGCTGAGTTATGCAAAGCAACGTGCAGACGAGGAACACACTGTTTGTGCCTGGCCGCCGCCGCTTCATGGTCGGCGCGGCAGGCTTTACATTTGGCGTGGCAGTTGGGATCCCGGCAAGCCTGCGGCTCGCAACCGGCGACGCGCAGGCGGCGGCGAATGATTTCGTCGCGAGCCCGTGGGTGACGATTTCGACCGACGGCACGATTGCGATCATGTCGCCGGCGGCGGAAATGGGGCAGGGCTCGCTCACCTCGCTGCCGCTGATCCTCGCCGAGGAGCTCGACGCCGATTGGGCCAGGGTGCGCATCGTGCCGGCGCCGCCGAACGAGGCCGTCTACGGCAATCCGGGTTTCGGCGGCATCATGTACACGGCCGGCAGTTTTGCCGTCAACGGGTACTTCAAGGCGCTGCGCACTTTCGGCGCGCAGGTGCGGCAAGTTCTGCTCGACAATGCGGCGCGCCAATGGGGCGTGCCGGTCAGCGAGCTCGCAACCGGGCCCAGCACTGTCGTGCATGCGAGATCGGAGCGGCGGTTGAGCTACGGCGAGATAGCGGCGTTTGCCGAGATCCCCGCCAAGGCGCCTGATATCAAACCCGATCAGCTGAAGAAGACGAGCGAGTTTCGCCTGATCGGCAAAGACGTGCCGCGGGTCGAACTGCCGGGGAAAGTCACCGGCTCGGCGCAGTACAGCATCGACGTGCAAACGCCGGGCATGATTTACGGCGCAGTGCTGCGCGCACCCGTCGAGGGCGCCGCGCCTGAGCGGATCGACGACACCGCCGCGCGCAAGGTCGACGGTCTCGTCAAGTTGGTGCGGTTGCCTTACGGCGTCGGCGTGCTCGCCGAGACGCCGTGGGCGGCATTCAAGGCCAAGAACGCGCTCAAGGTGACCTGGTCGCGCAACGCCAAAGCGTGGGGCTACAACGACGCCGGTGCTTACCAAGCGTTCGCCGCGGCTGCGCACGATTTGACGCGCTCCGGCCTGGCGTGGGAAAAAGTCGGCGACACGCCGGCAGCAATGGCGCAGGCGCAGACGGTGGTCGAGGGCGAGTACCGCTGCGATTACGCGTATCACGCGCAGATGGAGCCGCTCAATTCGGTTGCCGCCGTGTCACCGGCCGGTGATGCAGTCGAAATCTGGTGCGGCACGCAAAGCCAGCCGATGGCGGTGGTTGCCGCCGCCAAGGCGCTCGGCATCGCGACCGACCGCGTCACCTTCCACGGCATGCTGCTCGGCGGCGGTTTCGGGCGCCGCGGCCATCGCGACGAGGAGTTCGTCGTCGATTCGGTATTGTTGTCCAAGGAAGCAAAAAAGCCGGTCAAGGTGCTGTGGACGCGCGAGGACGACGTGCACAACGGCCGCTTCCGCCCGCTCTACGTGCATTATCTGCGCGCGGGTCTCGACGTATCGGGTCAGGTCATCGCGCTGCATCAACGCGTCGCCTGCGATCAGGTGCTGCCGTTCCAGGATCCGGTGCGCAGTGCGAAATCGAAAGGCCTCGACAACATTGCGATGCGCGGCACCGAGCTCAAGACCTACGATATCCCGAACCGGCTCGCCGAGCAGGTGTCGCAGGTGACCGGGATACGCACGTCGTCGCTGCGCGCGATCGGCGTCGGGCCCAACAAGTTTGCGAGCGAGGTGTTTCTCGACGAAGTGGCGGTCAAGCGCGGCATCGATCCGGTGGTGCTGCGCCTAGAGTTGCTGAAGAATTATCCGCGCGGGCGGGCGGTGTGCGAGGAAGTGGCGCGGATGGCGGAGTGGGGACGCAAGAGCGACGGGCGCGGTCTCGGCTTTGCCTATTGTGACTACACCGGCACCCAACTCGCGGCTGTGGCGGAAGTCTCACTTGATCGTGCGAGCGGACGGATCCGCGTGCACAACTTTTGGCTCACGATCGATCCGGGGATAGCCGTGCAGCCGGACAACGTCATTGCGCAAACCGAGAGTTCGATCGTTTACGGCCTCGGGCTCGCACTGACCGAGCGCATCACGATCGAGGACGGCACGGTCAAACAGTCGAATTTCTACGACTATCAGGTTCCGCGCATGCGCGACATTCCGCCGCTGCACATCAAGCTGATGGCGACCGACAATCATCCGACCGGCGCCGGCCAAATGGCGACGCCGCTGGTCGCGCCGGCAGTCGCCAACGCGGTGTTCCAGTTGACCGGCACGCGCTTGCGCCGGATGCCGATGCTGCCCGAGTACGTCAAGCAGGCGCTGCTCGAATCGGGCCGCCGTCAGGCCTGAAAGGGCGGGGAGTCAGCGCCGCCGGCCGTGCGCAACGGCCGGCGGTTTCATTTTCGAGGGAGAGACGAGTGCAGACTGATCTGAAGAATGTGGTGCGTACGTTGCTTGCTGTCGCGGCGATCGGCGGGTGGTGCGGCGGCGCTGCAAACGCGGCTGATGCGGCGCCCGACCAGGCGGCTGGCGGCAAAGCGGAAGCCAAGAACATGCGGCTCGTCGGCTACAGCGATCTGCAGGCGCGCAGCGCGTACCAGCCGGTGATCCACCACCAGGGTGATCGCTGGATCGCGTACATCGGCCATCATGGCGGCACCCGGGAAATTCCGCAGCCGCTCAATCCGCTGACCGGGCAAAAGGAAAACAACGGGACGTCGATCGTCGACGTCACCGACCCCAAGAACCCCAAATACCTCGTGCACATCCCCGGCGAGCCGGGGCTGGCCGAGCAGGGAGGCGCGCAAATGGTGCGCCTGTGCGACGGCAAGGAACTGCCGAAAGGCGATCCCGGCAAGGTCTACATGTTGCGCGTGAAGGGCACCAGCGGGCACGAAATCTGGGATGTGACGGTGCCGGAGCGCCCGAGTCTGCTAACGACCATCATCACGGGCCTCAAAGACACGCACAAGAACTGGTGGGAGTGCGACACCGGCATCGCGTATCTCGTTTCGGACGGCCGGCCCGAGGGCTGGCGCATCCGGCGCATGACCAAGATCTACGACCTCTCCGACCCGAAAAATCCGAAATTCATCCGCAACTTCGGCCTCGTCGGCCAGGAGCCGGGCTCGACGCTGAAGGAGATACCCGAAGGCGTGCACGGCCCGATCCGCGCTGGCAACCGGGTCTACTTCGGCTACGGCACGCAGCAGGGCGGCGTGATCCAGATCGTCGACCGTGAAAAGCTGCTGAAAGGCAATCCTGCATCAAGCGACCCGTTCGCGCCGACGCCCGAGAACCTGCTCTATCCGCAGGTGAGCCGCCTCGACATGTACCCGACAGTCGGTGCGCACACGACGTTTCCGGTGCTCGGAATGGACGTTCCCGAATTCGGGAAGTTTCACGTGAAATCCGGCGATTTCATGTACGGCAGGCCCGCCAAGCGCGACATCCTCGTCGTCGTCAACGAATCGACGCAGAACGAATGCCACGAGGACTACCACATGATGTTTATCGTGGACATCACCGACGAGACGAAGCCCTTCGGCATTGCGAACTACCACGTTCCCGAGGAGTCCGGCAATTTCTGCAGCCGCGGCGGGCGCTTCGGCACGCACTCGTCGAACGAGGACATGGGGCCGATCTACTACAAGCGCATGGTGTTCGTCACCTGGTTCAACGCGGGCGTGCGCGCGATCGATATCCGCGATCCGTTCTCGCCGCGCGAGGCGGGCTATTACATTCCGGCCATCACGAAGAACACGGCGAAACGCTGCGTGAAGATCGGCGGCGTCGACCGCTGCAAGATCGCAATCCAGACCAACAACGTCGACGTGGACGACCGCGGCTACATCTACATCGTCGACCGCGCCAATACCGGAATGCACATCCTCGAGCTTACCGGCGCGGCGCGCAAGGTCGCCAATTTCAAGTAATCACTTGACGTGCCCCAGGCGCTTGGCGGTATCCACGCGGGCCCCGGCGCGTTCTTTCATGTACGCACCCACGCTGTCCACGCGAATTCCTTGAAGGTTGGCACGTCAAGCACCAGCGGATGGCGCTTGACCATCGCCACTCCGAGTGCGGCGCGGGTTACAATTTGCGCATGACGCGACTCAAGACGAGCTACAAACGCTGCGACGTGGTGCTGCTGGTCGACGAGGAGACCGGCGCGCGCGATGAGTCCGGCCGCTTTGTGTTTGTGTCCGACGGTCCGGACTGCATGGAGCTGAACCTGCTCAAAAGCCTGCGCGCGTGCTATGCGCGGGTCGAAGTGGTGCCGTTCGGTCCGGACGTCATCGCGACGCTCACGGAACTCAAAAAGCTCAGGCCGCGGATCGTGTTCAACGTCACCGAATGGCTCGAAGGCAACCGCAGGCTCGACTGCGCGATCGCGGGCCTGCTCGACATGATGAAGCTGCGCTACACCGGCACCGGCTGGGAAGGCCTGCAATTGTGTCGCGACAAGGCGCTCTCCAAGCGGATCGTCGGCGCAGCGGGCGTCGATGTGCCGCGCTGCTTCACGGTCGAGCGAGGCGCGCGCGCCGTCAATCCCGGATTGCCGTTTCCCATGATAGTCAAGCCGCAGTTCGGCGACGGCTCGGACGAGATCACCAAGGCATCGCTGGTCACTACGCCGCGCCAGCTGCGCAGGCAGGCGGCGGCGGTGCACTCCAATCTCGGCGAGCCGGCGGTATGCGAGGAATTCATCCCGGGACGCGATATTTACGTCGGCCTGATCGGCAACGAGCCGCGCGTGCTGGCGCCGACGGAGATGGTGATCGAGAGCAAAAAAGCCTCGGCGCCGAAATTCGCGACCTACCGGGTCAAGCACGACGGTTACTACCGCAGCAAGTGGCGCGTCAAATATCGCCGCGCGCATCTGCCGCGGCGCGTGCTGCGAACGATCGCGGATTACAGCGAAAAGGCGTTTCACGCGCTCAAACTGCGCGACTACGCGCGGGTCGACTACCGGCTCACGGACGAGGGGCGGCTGGTGTTCATCGAAGCCAATCCCAACCCCGATCTGACACCACACAACATGGGCATGTATCTCTGCTTTCCCGGCATCGAGTACCGGCACCTGATCCCGCGCATCGTCGAAACCGCGCGCAAACGGTATCGGCGCCGCTAGCTGCGATACGGCGTCATCAACCCGGGTGGGCAGGCGCCGCCGGTCCTGCGGTAACTCCTGCTGCCGGGGACGCGGCGCTGGGGCGATTCCCGCGCAGTTTGACCTAGATCAGGAAACGCCGCGCGCGTTTGCCGTAAATGTAGGGGTGCGGGCGCCGGCCGGCGCCCGAATTTGGAGGCGTTTTCCCTGCCTGCCGCGACGCGCGGTTCCGCCCATGACACCTGCCGACACCGCCCAGTTGACGATCCAGACCGGCGCCGCGACCGGCACGCAGGTGCGCTGTGCGGGGTGCTGGACAGTGCAGGGCATCGCTGCGCTCGACGACCGCCTGGAGCGGGTGAAGTGGCCGCAGCAGGGTGAGGTGACGATCGATGGCTCCGAGCTGGCGGCGCTCGATACCTCGGGCGCGTGGCTCTTGCAGCGCACGATCCGCGGGCTCGAGGCGCGCGGCTGCACCGTTCGCATCGACGGCCTGCGCCCTCAGTTCGCGTCGCTTTTGCAGCTCATCGCCGCGCGCGTCGGCGCGGCAGGCATGTCGCCGCCGCCCGCGGCGGGCTTTCTCACGCGCGCCGGCTGGCAGGCGTGGCAAAGCCTGCTCGGCGCGGCGCGCATGCTCAGCTTTGCGGGCGAGAACGCACTCGCGCTGCTGCGTGCGTTCCGCGAACCGCGGCGCTGGCGCTGGCGGCACATCCTCTATAACCTGCAGACCGCGGGCTTCGAGGCGCTGCCGATCACGGGGCTCCTGTCGTTCCTGATGGGCATCGTGATCGCCTACCAGGGCGCCGAACAGCTGCAGCGTTTCGGCGCCAACATTTATGTCGCCGATCTCGTCGGGCTGTCGATGGTGCGCGAGCTCTCGCCGCTGCTCACGGCGATCATCGTCGCCGGCCGCTCGGGTTCGGCGTACACCGCGCAGATCGGCACCATGAAGGTGACCGAGGAGATCGACGCGCTGCGCACGATCGGCATCGGACCGCCGGAACTGCTGGTGCTGCCGAAGATAATCGCGCTTTTCATCGCGCTGCCGCTGCTCACCGTCTACACCGATGTGACCGGCATACTCGGCGGCATGATGATGGCGCGCGCCAAGCTCGACGTCAGCTTCACCACGTTTCTCGACCGGCTCGACGAGGCGATCACACTGCGCTCGTACCTGATCGGCGTCGGCAAGGCGCCCGTGTTCGCGGTCATCATCGCGTTGATCGGCTGCTACCAGGGCTTTCGGGTGACCGGCAGCGCCGACAGCGTCGGCCGGCAGACCACCATCAGCGTCGTGCAGTCGATCTTTCTGGTGATAGTCACCGACGCGCTGCTCTCGATCGTGTTCAGCTGGCTCGATCTATGAGTAATGTCAACGCAACGCCGGCAGTGCAGAACGCCGTAGTCGACATCCGCGGCCTCAACACGCGCTTCGGCGACGCCGTGGTGCACGAAAACGTGAACCTGTCGGTGCGCCCCGGTGAAATCTTCGCGCTGGTCGGTGCGAGCGGCTGCGGGAAATCGACGCTGCTGCGCGAGACGATCGTGCTGCAGCCGCCGGTGTCGGGCTCGATCCGGGTGTTCGGGCACGAAGTGATCGGGCTCGACGACGAGCAGGCGCTGCCGCTGCGCCGCCGCTGGGGCGTCATGTTCGAGCGCGGCGCGCTGTTCAGCTCGCTCACGGTCAGCGAGAACGTGGCGATGGTGCTGCGCGAGCACACGCAGCTCGGCGCGCGGCTGATCGATGAAATCGCCGCGGTCAAAATCGCGTTGACCGGCCTGCCGGCCGACGCCGGGCCCAAGTATCCGGCGGAACTGAGCGGCGGCATGCGCAAGCGCGCCGCGCTCGCCCGCGCGCTCGCTTTGGATCCGGAGCTCCTGTTCCTCGACGAGCCGACCGCCGGGCTCGACCCGCTGAGCGCGACCGGCATCGACGAGCTCGTGCGCAATCTGCGCGACGGGCTCGGGCTCACCATCATGATGGTCACTCACGACCTCGACCTGATGTGGCGCGCCGCCGACCGCGTTGCGGTGCTCGGAGAAGGGCATATCGTCGGTACCGGCACGATGGCGGAGCTCGCACGCATCGAGCATCCTCTGATTCACGAGTATTTCTACGGTCCGCGCGGACGCGCCGCGCGGGAGCAGGCATGGAAGCAAAGGTAAACTACGCCGTCGTCGGCGCATTCGTGCTGGTGCTCGGCGCCGCCCTGATCGCGGGCGTGCTGTGGCTGAGCAGCGGCGGCGCCTACCGCAAGTCCTACGACATCTACCTCGCCTACATGACCGAGTCGGTCTCCGGGCTGAGCCTCGACGCGCCGGTCCGCTACCGTGGCGTCGAGGTCGGGCGCGTCCGGCGCATTGCGCTCGCGCCGCATGACATCGAGCAGGTGCAACTCACGCTCGAGATCGAGCGCGGCACGCCGGTGAAGGAGGACACTATCGCGGTACTGCGCGTGCAGGGCCTGACCGGGATCGCCTACGTCGAGCTCACCGGAGGGCGCCGCGACTCGCTGCCGCTGCTCGCACAGGCGGGCGAGGAGTACCCGGTGATCCGCACCGGCCCGTCGCTGATGGTGCGGCTCGATGCGGCGGTCACGATGCTGCTCACCAACGTCACCCGCACCAGCGAGAGCGTCAACGCGCTGCTTGACGAAGGCAACCGCCGAGCGTTAAAGCAGGCGCTCGCGAATCTGGAGGTGGTATCGCGCACGCTCGCCGCGCGCTCGGCGGCGATCGATTCGAGCCTCGCCAATACCGCGCGCACGATGGAAAATACGGCGCAGCTCACCGCCGACCTGTCGCAGCTCGTCGTGCGCGTGCAGCGCAGCGCGGAAGCGTTTGACCGGATGGCGGGCGAAGTGACTCGCGCCAGCGCGAGCGCGAGCGACACGCTCGAGGGCGCGCGCGCCGGCGTGCAGCAGTTCAGCAGCGAGACGCTGCCGCAATTGCACCAATTGGTCGGCGAACTGCGCGAGCTCACCGGATCGTTGCGGCGCCTGAGCGGCGATCTGGAACGCAATCCGGGCATGTTGGTCCACGGCAGGCCCGCGCCCAAACGAGGACCCGGCGAGTGAAACGCGATTTTCACGCAGCGCAATACGATCGCGTGGCCGGCGAGCGGGCGGGCGTAACCAAAAGCAATCGGCGCCGTGCGCTGCGGCTGGCGGCGTGCGCAATAGTGCTTGCCGGTTGCAGCGCGTTGCCCGCGCCGCCTGCTGAAAATGTGACGGTTTACATGCTGGACGCGCAGGCCGTTACAAGCGGGGCGGCGGTCGCGCGAAACGAGCTGGTGCTCGCGGTCGGCACGCCGGAGGCGCGGCCCGGCTTCGACACGCCGCAGATCGCCTACGTGCGGCAACCGCACGAGCTTGATTATTTCGTGACGGCGCGCTGGGCGGAGGCGCCGGCACGCATGCTCGGTCCGCTGCTCGCGCAGGCGCTCGAGCAGGCGGGCGTGTTTCGCGCCGTCGTGGCGGGGCCGGGCGCGGTGCCCGCTGACCTGCGGCTGGACACGGAACTCGTGCGTTTGCAGCACGATTTCACGACGACCCCGAGTCGCGTGCAGCTCACGCTGCGGTTGCAGCTGACCGACCTGCGCGCGCAGCGCGTGCTCGCCGTGAAGCTTATCGAGCAGACGGAGAATGCATCCGCCGACAATCCGTATGGCGGTGTGGTTGCCGCCAATCGCGCGCTCGGGCGTGCGCTTGGCGAGATCGTGGAATTCTGCGCCCGGGCGGCCGCCGTACGGTGATGTCGCGGTCGCCTAAGCCGTTGAATTTGCTCGTCGACGGTTGCGACCGAACGCAACGATGCCCAACCGGTGGACAGTGCGCGGTGAAACGCGCAAACTGATTTTGCGTCGTCGCTAACTCATTGTGCGGATTGGATACTTTTCGGTGACCTCGGCACGCTTGCGTCATGCTGTATCTATCGCGGCAGCGCTCGGCGCAGTGACGGCTGCGCTGGCGGATGAGCACACCGATTTCACCAATCTTGCCAGGGCGCGCTACGTTCACTGCGCGTTCTACAAGAGCTACGATACCGACCCGGCGACCGGCGGTCCGATCATGGTCGAAGGCAAGGCCGACGCGCTGATGCATTTCCAGGGCGTCGACGCCAAGCACGAAAAAGCGCGCGCGATCTACACCCGCATGTCCGGCATGCGCAATGTGACGGTGATCCAGACCGACAAAGCGATCCATTTCATCGATAACGTCGCCGGCATGTACATCATGACGACCGTGTACTCGTGTCTTGATTACGACGAAAAACACGGCGTGTGTGCAACCTATGGCGCGGTCAGCTCCCGGCTGTTCGATTCCTCGGTGCTCAACGACCCGGACAAGGTTTACGAGAAGATCAAGAACGAGGCGGAGCCCGGATTCTGCGATCAAAGCTTCATCGGCCTGCAGGCAGCAGCGCACGACGCGCGCTGACGCCGGGTCATTCAATGCTGTCCGTCAGGGGGAATGAAGGCGGGCACGTTTCGCCATTCCCTATTTCCCTTCCGATTTTCGGGATGTGTTCCTGCCCGACCTGCGGTCAACGCCGGGGGACGAGCGGTTTATTTGCGGCAAGGGAATGACTTACAATCTGCGGCTGTTACGTATCGATGGAGCGATGATGCTGCGAAAACTATTTCTGTTTTGCCTGCTATTGACATGTGGCGCCGCGCTGGCCGATGAAGCGAGCGTCAGGAAAATCCTGCAGGACAAATTCCCGCAATCGAAAATCCAGAGCGTGACCAAAAGTCCGTACGGCGGGCTGTACGAAATATACATGGACGGCATCACGAGCGGATTGCATTACACGGACGAGAAAGTCAGTTTCATCCTGTTTGGAGTGCTCATCGATCCCAGGACCAACAAGAACGTCACCGAGCAGCGGATGCGCAGACTCACGGCGCTCAACGTCAAGGACCTGCCGCCGCTCGAGATGGCGATCAAGCGCGTCAAAGGCGACGGCAAGCGCCGGTTGATGGTCTTTTCCGATCCGATGTGTCCGTATTGCAAGAAGCTCGAGGAGGAGCTCGGGAGGCTCAACAATGTCACGATCTACGTTTTCCCGTACGCGATCGAGAGCAAGTTTCCCGGCACGACCGCGATCGCAAAATCGATCTGGTGCTCGCCCGATCGCGCCAAAGCGTGGGAAGACTGGATGCTGAGGGCTCTAAGCCCGGCGGGGCGGACGGATTGCAAAAATCCCGTGGAGGACATGGACAAATTTGCTACCAGGCTCAAGGTCGAGGCGACCCCGACGCTGGTGTTTGCCGACGGCGGCGTCATCCGCCAGTACATCAAGGCCGAGGACATCGAGCGTTTTCTCAACGATACGCCGGCGAAGTAACGCCGCCTGCTAAAGGCGGAGAGGCGAGAGGGGAGAGGGGTGAGGCGGGGCTGAATCTTTCCCCGGCTCCACAAACGCCTGCCGATGACAAGCTTCCTATGCTCGCCTGAGGTGCCCGCCACCTAACGCGCCGCCCGGCGCTCCTGCCCGCCCCCTGCTACGCACGCCGGGTCCGGAGCGCACCCCGGCATTCCGCGATTTTGCGTTGCAGGTAGTCGAGCGCGAAGTCGATTTCTTCCCCGGTGTTGAAGCGGCCGACCGTGATGCGGATCGAGTTGCCGGCAAGTCGCGCATCGTTGCCGAGCGCCTGCAGCACGTGCGAGACGCTGCCGCCGCCCGACGAGCACGCTGACGTGGAAGACACCGCAATATCGGTCAGCGACGCGATCATCTGGTCGCAGTTAGGAAGTTTCAGGCTCAGGTTGAGGTTGTTGACGATGCGGTGCTGCATGTCGCCATTGACCTGCACTTCGTCGAGTGCGGTGAGCCCCTGATACAGCTTGTCCCGCAGTGCGCGCAGCCGTGGCAATTCGGCCGCCATTTCCTTGCCGGCGATGCGGAAGCATTCGCCCAGGCCGACGATCTGGTGCGTTGCAAGCGTTCCCGAGCGCAGCCCCAGCTCGTGGCCGCCGCCGTGCATCTGCGGCTCGAGGCGCACCCGGCGGTCGCGGCACACGTACAGTGCGCCGATTCCTTTAGGTCCGTAGCTCTTGTGCGCGGTGAGCGACATCAGGTCGACCGGCTGCCGCTTGAGATCGATCGCTATCTTGCCGGTCGCTTGCGCCGCGTCGACGTGGAAAATCACGCCGCGTTCGCGGCAGATCCGGCCTAACGCCGCGATGTCCTGGATCACCCCGATCTCGTTGTTGACCAGCATCACCGAGGCGACAATGGTGTCGGGCCGGATCGCCGCCCCGAATTTTCCGGGATCGAGCAGGCCGCTGGGTTCGGGCGCAAGTAACGTCACCTCGAAACCGTGGCGCTCGAGCTCTAGCATGGTGTCGAGCACTGCCTTGTGCTCGGTCTGCACCGTGATCAGGTGCCTGCCTTTGCTCCGATAAGCCAGCGCCGCGCCCTTGATCGCGAGGTTGTCGGATTCGGTGGCGCCCGAAGTCCAGATGATTTCGCGCGGCTCGGCGTTGATGAGTTGCGCGACCTCATCGCGCGCGGCTTCGACCGCGGCGCGCGCTTCCCGGCCGAACGTGTGCGAGCTGCTCGCCGGGTTGCCGAACTTGCCGGTCAACCACGGCAGCATCTTCTCGACCACGCGCGGATCGACCGGGGTGGTGGCGGAGTTGTCGAGGTAGATCGGGAAATTCAGCATGAGGTCAGGCTGCGGCAATCGCGAGCCCGCATTTTACCAGTCCGCGGCGTATGGCGCGCGGCGAGCCACGCCAGGCTCCCGAATACTTAGTGCGGGATAAATCGAGTGATCAGATGATCGAGTGACCAAATGATATAGCGGCCGGCTGACCAAATCACATAATTACCGAATCACTTGATCACCGGGTAGCTAGTGCTTCGGCATCAGAGCCGACAGCACGCGCTGGCGCTTTTCTTCGACGTCTTTGGCGAAGCCCGGATGTTTCTGCTCGACAAACGAGGTTGCCAGCCCGAGCTTGAGCAGCGCCACCGCGAAGGTCGCGCCGAGATCGTCGAGATCGGGGCTGACTTTCGCCAGTTGCAGCGCTTCGATCGTCTCGTCCATCAGCTGCTGCAGCGCCGAATGCATCTCTTCGTCAAAAAGTTTTTGCATGATGCGGAATTCCCGGGTATGTCATACATGTTTCGTTATGTCAGGGGTTTTGCTTCGGCCGTCATGATAGCGCGTCGGACGCAGGCCTGTATCGGGCCGTGCCGGGGACTGCAGGCCGATGCCGTTCGCGCTATGATGATCGCAACGCCCAAGAATAAAGGAGGGTCCCATGGCGAGAGTCTGGTTGGTCGTCGGGCTGGCGCTTACCGCGGTTGCGTCGCACGCGCAGAGCTACCCGTCCAAACCGGTGCGCGTCATCACGCCGTTCACCGCCGGCAGCGCGATCGATGTGCTCGGCCGCGTGGTCGGGCAGAAGATGTCCGACTTCTGGGGGCAGCAAGTGGTCATCGACAACCGCATCGGCGCGAGCGGCATCATCGGCACCGAGGCGGCGGCGAAAGCGCCGGCCGACGGCTACACGCTTTACCTGGGCAACGTTTCGACGTTGGCGCTCAACCCGCATCTTTTCAGCAAGATACCGTACGACGTGCTCAAGGACTTCGCACCGGTGTCGCTGACGGCGGCGATCCCGCTGATACTGATCGTGCATCCCTCGCTGCCGGTGAAGTCGGTGAAGGAACTGATCGCGCTCGCGAAGGCGCATCCCGGCCAGCTCAATTACGCGTCGGGCGGCGCCGGCAGCGCGCAGCACATGCCGATGGAAATGCTGCGGGCGATGACCGGCATCAATATCGTGCACGTGCCGTACAAGGGGCTGACGCCGGCGTTCAACGACGTGCTCGCCGGGCAGGTGCCGATGATGTGGTCGGCCGTGTCGAACGTCGTGCCGTTCCTGAAGAGCGGCCGGCTGCGCGTGCTCGCGATCGGCAGCGCGCAGCGCCTGCCGGCGCTGCCCGACGTGCCGACGATGCAGGAAGCGGGCGTGCCGGGTTTCGTCTTCGACTCGTGGGTGGGCTGTCTCGTGCCCGCCGGCACGCCGAAAGACATCATCGCAAAGGTCCATGCCGACATCAACCGCACGCTCGCCGTGCCCGAAGTGCGGGACAAGCTGACCACGCTTGGCTTCGTGCTGATCGGCGGCACGGCGGAGGACCTGGACGCGCTGGTCAAGAGCGACTACGCGCGGCTCGGCAAGCTCATCAGGGATGCCGGCATTCACGCTGACTAAAATTGAGATTGGGTAATTCAGTAATTAAGTGATTGGGTCAATCGCTCAATCCCTTAATCATTGAACCACTATCAGAGAGGGGGAAACATGCAGTTGAGTTTGAAAGGCAAGGTTGCCGCGATAACCGGCGGCAGCGAAGGCATCGGCAGGGCGACGGCGCTGCGTTTCGCGGAGCTTGGCGCCAAAGTCGCGATCTGCGCGCGCCGGGCCGAGGTGCTGGAGAAAGCCGCCGCTGAAATCAAAGGACTCGGCGCCGACGTGCTGACGGTCGTCGCGGATGCATCGAAGCCGGATGACATGGCGCGCTTTATCGAGCAGACGGTGCAACGCTTCGGCCGCCTCGACATCGTCGTCAACAACGCCGGCGGCACCGGGCAGTCGGCGTTCGACAAGGTCGGCGAAGCGGAGTGGGGCAACGACATCGCGATCAAGGTGATGGCGCAGGTGCGCACCGCGCGCGCGGCGATCCCGCACATGAAAAAACAGGGCGGCGGGCGCATCATCAATCTCAACATGGTCGGCGCCAAGCAGCCCGGCGCCGAGCAGTTCCCCACCACCGTCAGCCGCGCCGCCGGGCTTGCGCTGACCAAAGGGCTTTCGAAGGAGCTCGCGCCTTTCAATATCCTGGTCAATGCGGTGGCGGTCGGCAAGATCAAATCCATGCAGCAGGAGCGGCGCGCCAAGCGCAGCGGGTTGAGCGTGGAAGAGCATTACGCGAAAACCGGTAAGACCGTACCGCTCGGCCGCATGGGCGAATCCGGGGAGGTCGCCAACGTGATCGCGTTCCTCGCCTCCGACGCGGCGAGCTACGTCACCGGCACCTGCATCAACGTCGACGGCGGATTATCGGGCGTTCTGTAGCGACCCGGCCCGGCGTCGTTTCCGCCTGCCCCGGCTTGACCGCATGCCATATCGCACAACCGTCACACGAATCGGTTAAAATACGCGGCTTTCGAAATCGGGGATTCGTGTCACATGCCACCTGCAAAGCGCAAGACTTACCGGCGCATTACCGTGCGCTACTCCAACATCCACGGCAAAGGGGTTTTCGCCACCACTTTCATAGCCAAGGGCACGCGCATCGTCGAATACAAAGGCAAGCGCATCAGCGAGGCTGAGGCCGACGAGAAATACGGCGACGACGAGGGCACGCACACTTTCCTGTTCCTGCTCGACGACCAGATCGTGATCGACGCCAATTACAACGGCAACTCGGCGCGCTGGATCAACCACAGCTGCGATCCGAATTGCGAAACCGAGGAAGACGATGGACGCATGTACGTCAATGCGATCCGCGACATCTGGCCCGGTGAAGAACTCGCCTACGATTACAACCTGATCGTCGAGGAGCGCTACACGCCGGCGCTGAAGCGGCTGTATGCGTGCGGCTGCGGGGCCGACAAATGCCGTGGCACCATACTCGGGGAGAAGCGCTGACGTGCGTCAGGCAGAAGCGTCGGCTGATCTGCCCG
>Ga0209415_10001909_pt1 | contig 39426 bp, 34 predicted proteins | sample PeaSoiSIISIP2007_FD_187696 | JGI IMG/M metagenome (GOLD analysis project Ga0209415, IMG submission 187696) | Peat soil microbial communities from Weissenstadt, Germany - SII-SIP-2007 (SPAdes) (version 2) | ecosystem: Environmental > Terrestrial > Soil > Wetlands > Peat | place: Germany...
TTTGGCGGTGACTACCAAGTGCTGTCACGTGTCAAAGAACCACCCACTCCGTGACTACTTTGTGCTGACACCTGGCCGGTAATTAGTTGTGGCTAAGCCAGTTATAAGTCTCCTTCCCAATCGGTCATTAACCCCTCGCGGCCCTCCTCGTCTCACTCCTAGTCGCAAGCATTCACCTCGAAACCTCGCCCTGCAGCAGGGGGAACCGATGGCCCGGCTCGGAGACCGCCACAACCCTTCGGGACCGCTCAACAGCGAACCGGCTGCAGGCGTAGGCCCAAGTAGCATGTCTTCTGTCACCGTCGCCAATCCACCGCTGGTCGCCACACGGGCACGGCTCGTGGGACTGGTGTTTCGAGCGCGCGCCGACATGGCGTCGGTCCTGGACCGCATCGGCTATGCGCGATCGCGCTCTGACGTCGCGACCGCAAGAGCGGTTGCCAGCGAGCTCGACGAGGCGCAACGCGCGCTCACCTACCTCAGGGAGCCGCCCGACGCCGACTGGGCCGCGGTGTTCCGCCGCCTGGCCGACCTGTGCACGGGTGAGCTTGCCACCGTCAGGCCGCGCCTCGTGCAGGCGGCCGCCGTGGCCGACGCGTTGAGCGCCGAGAGCCCTTCGAAGCACGGCTAAGGCAAGAACTGTAAGCCCTTCAGCATTCCCCACAAGCCGGTGACGCTCGTGGTGTAATCGATCCGCAAGCGGGCGAGTCGGAGCGGGTTCGTGCGTCGCGAATTCAAGCGACGGGAGCAAACGACCGCCGCGCCGTACCCAGCGCCGCGCGCGAGCGAACGGATCCGCGCATCCTGTTGGCCATAGGGATAGCAGAACGCGAGGACCGGGCGACCCACGAGGCGCTCGAGCGCCCGTCGGGACTGGACGAGCTCGGTGCTCGCGTCCGCGTCTGACAACCCACGCAGCGCACGATGCGTGCACCCGTGCGAACCGATTTCGAGCCCGAACGACTGCAGGGCGAGAACCTCGGCCGAGTCGAGCAAGGGTTCCTGAACTTCGTCCGCATCCCAGCGATTCATTCCCCCGAGCAGGCCCGACACGACGAACAACGTCGCCCGGAAGCCGTACCCCGCGAGGCTCGGCCAGGCCACGTCCAGTACGGAGCGATACCCGTCGTCGAAGGTGAGGATGATCGGGCGCTCGGGGAGCGCGCGCCCGCCGGCGCGGAATCCGAGCCAGTCGTCAAACGAGATCGTCTCGTAGCCCCAGCGTCGCAGGGCAGCAAGCTGGGCGTCGAATTGCTCGGGGAGGACGTAGTTCCGCGGATGCCGGACGCCCGCGGGCAGTCGGTCCACTTTGTGGTACATGAGAATGGGAAGGCGCATCAGAACGGTGGGGCTTCAGGTCTCTTCGGAATCCGCGTGGTGCTCGCTCTCCCACAAGTAGGCGTATTTGAGGAACCCCGAGAAGGCCGTCAACGCGGAGGTCACGAATCCGTACCGTCCATCAAGCCAGCTGCCGTAGAAGAAATAGTCCCGGACGAAGCGCCACAGGGGCCGCACCGCGAGCTCGGTCCAGGACGCCCGGCGGCCACGGCGCTGCAACCCCTCCCCGGCCCATCGTCCGTAGAGCACGATCTTCTCGAGATGATGGGTGAGGTCGCGGTAGGGCGTGTGACGGACGCGCGCCCGGAGCGAGCCAATGTTCTCGGGAGCCTCGAGGTGCTCGTGGACGCGATCGGCGCTGAATCGACGGTCGCGCTGAAACAAGCGCACGTGCCAGTCGCGCGACCACCGGCCACGACGTCGCTCGCGGCCGAGAAAGAACGTTTGATCCCGCAGGCGATAGGCGGCGTTGCTGGGTCGAGCGAGCACTCGCTCGAGCTCGCGCTCGAGCTCAGGGGTGACCCGCTCGTCCGCGTCGAGCGCAAGCACCCAGAGGTTCCGGGCGAGGGCGATCGCGGCGTTCCGCTGGCCGCCGATGGTCTCGTCACAGAGTTCGAGCACCAGCGCCCCCCGAGCCCGCGCGATCGCCACGGTGTCGTCGGTCGACCCGCCGTCGGCGACGATGACCTCGTCAGCCCAGGACAGCGCGTCCAGCGCCTCACCGATCTGCGCCTCTTCATTCAGCGTCGGAATCACGACGGTGAGGGGCAGGGCCTTGGCGGCGAGCGTCGTCGACATGCGTCCCTTCTCTCGGGGGTTCCCGAGAACGGGTCGTTCGAAAGGAGACTGGTCGACGAACGGGGATGGTACAGACCGCGGCCGGCAGCGCTGGCTGACCGGCACACGTGCTCACTGGGCGACTACACGGGGCGCTCCGTGTACTATCCCTGAAACGACGGCCGTTTCAACTGTGAACATACGCCGCATTCGGCCCTCCGTCCAGAACTCGGCACATGCGGGCGCGCATCGGACTGCCCGTGTGTCACAAGCCGCGGGGCTCAGGCCTTACGACCGCCTGTGCAGCGGGAGCCGCTCTTCCCAAGGACGATCACGTCAGCGGGCCATGGCTTTCATGAACCCAGTCGACATAGCTGTCCGGTACACTCGGCCGGGACGTCCGCGGAGGCCCCGCGGTGCAGTCGGTATTGAGATACCATGTAATACAGTTATTATCAATCTGTGATACAGTTAGTAAAGATAAAACGGTGATATTCAAGACCCCTCTGCTCGGGAAACAGGACGAACAGGTCATCGCCCAAATCGTCGAGGCCAAGGCGAGCTTGGGCTATGCCTTACACCTGCCGCGGCGATGGACCGGGTTGTTGCGCCGTAGCACGCTGGGCCGCGCTATCCGGGGCTCGAACAGCATCGAGGGCTACAGGATCGGGACGGAAGACGTGGTCGCAGCTGCGGTCGGTGACTTCGTTGAGGCAAACGACGACACGCGGCAGGCGACGGAAGGTTATCGCCGCGCGATGACGTATGCGCTCCGCTTAGCCGGAGAACAAGACTTCGTTTGGAGCACGCAGGTCATCAAGAGTCTGCACTACATGATGCTCGAGCACGCCCTAGACAAAAATCCCGGCAAGTGGCGCCCTGGACAGGTCTTTGTCGTTGGCGAGAACACGAATGAGACGGTCTACGAGGGTCCAAACTTTGAGCGCGTTGCGCCCCTGATGGACGAGCTCGTGGATTCTTTAGCGACTGTGGCCGAGACACTGCCCGCCTTGGTGGAAGCGGCCATGGCCCACTTGAATCTGACAATGATCCATCCCTTCTCTGACGGCAATGGGCGCATGGCTCGTTGTCTTCAAACCCTCGTGCTCGGACGCGGGGGCACCCTCGAGCCCACGTTCTCAAGCATCGAGGAGTATCTGGGTCGGAATCATCGTGCCTACTACGACGTTCTTGCGGACGTTGGACAGGGGAGCTGGCACCCCGAACGGGACGCCCAACCTTGGGTGCGGTTCTGCTTGCGAGCCCACTATTACCAGGCGCACACCCTTCTTCGCCGTATACGCGAAGGCGAACGGACGTGGACCGCCTTGGAAGCCCGAGTCATGGCACTGGACCTTCCTGAGCGCATGGTGTTGGCCTTGTGGGATGCTGCCCAGGGCTTTCGGGTTCGGAATGGGACCTACCGCAGCGCGGCGGACATCAGCGAGCAGTCAGCGAGCAAGGATCTCAGAACTTTGGTGGAAGCGGGGCTGCTTGAGGCGCACGGCGCGAAGCGAGGGCGCTTTTACACGGCTGTCCAGAAAATCCTTGAAGTGCAACGCGACACCGCCGAAGATCGACTCATTCCGGACCCCTACGGGGTGACGTGACCCCAGTCTTTGATCCAACGATTCTTACCGATTCTACGACCGCCTGCGCAGCACGAACTGCTCCTCCCGAAGGGTGATCACGTCCACGGGCCAGGTCTCGATGAACTCAGTCACCGCACGCCGGACGCCGTCCTTCCACCAACCCTCCATGTAGTCGTCGCCCGCTAAGTACCCCCCGACCTTCAGCTTCGGGTAATAGCGCTCAAGGTCCTGCTTCACGAAGTCGTAGAAGTGATTGCCGTCGATGTACACCCAGTCGAAATAGCCCTCCGGAAACTCGGCCGAGACGTCCACGGACGCCCCACGGTGCACGATGACCCGGCCCGCCGCCCGGTCTCTGCGGAACCGAGACAGCACCCCCTCGTAGCGATCATCCATCTCACCCTGGCCAAACTTGAGCTGGCCACCGTATCCCATCGCCTGATACTCGGGGCCCCTGTGGTGCTGCCAGGGGTCGATGAGATGCAGCCGAGCCGGGTTCACGACGCGGAGGATCTCGGCCGAGAAATCACCCACGTGCACGCCGATCTCGGCGCCGACCGAGTGCGGGGGTAGCAGTTGGAGGAGAAACGTCCGCGGACGGAACGCGGGGGTGACTAGGCCGACCTTGCGGAGGATGGACCGCGCGACGGGAGAGCGGTGCACTACCCGTCGGACGAAGCGATGCACCCGAGGTGACATCCGGACAAGACGTCTCGCGAGTCCCTCGATCGTCGACACCGCTACTCCGGAGCGACGGGCGGACGCGGCGCCAAAGTCAGGACCGGGCGATGACAGGTGGCTCTCCGCCGTTTACCAGGTCCATCACTCCGCGGAGATAGCCCGGGACGAGCCGCGCTCGGCCTCCGCGCACCGCGTCCTTCACGACGAACCAGCTCATGGTCCAAACGAACGCGAGCACGGCGCGAACGGAGCGGTCCCGCGCTCGCAGGAGCTTGAACATGTTCACGGTCTGTGCGCGCCCCGTGTCATCGGCGTGATCCCTCGACGCCCGTGACTGGCGGTGCCACACCCGGAGCCGGGGCGAGACGAACAACGGCCCCGTGGTCCGGGCCAGGCTCGCGACGTGGAGGTCCTCGCCCAGACTGTACCCGACCAGCCAGCTGACGGGCCGCAACCCGGCGAGCGCGCTCTTTCGAAACGACATGTTGCAGCCGTGCAAATACTCGCTCGCAAAGTCCTCGGGTTGCTCGATCCACCGGCGCGTGGCACCTGGAAAGCCGCTCGCTGACAACTCCCCGGGTCGGCCGGAGTCGTACAGGAACAGGCGGTGCAAGGCGCGCATCCCAAGCGATCGGCGCGTGTCGGTCTGGTCGACACCACCAATCCCCGAAGCCTGTGGGTGCCGGGCATACGCGGCCGCGAGCTCCGTCAGGTACTCGGGTGCGAGCGTGACATCATCGTCCAGAAACAGCACGACCTCGCCCCGGGCCAGCGCGAGCCCGGTGAGGCGGGCGTTGTAGAGGCCAGGGGCTTGGTTCGCGACCCGCATGAACTCGAGGCTTAGACGCGCCCTCAAGTCCTCGACCGCTCGCGCGTCATCCCCGTCGTCGACCACGACCACGTCGACCGCCGCGAACGCGTCGGTCGGACATTCAAGGAGCGAGGTGAGGCAACGCTCGAGCTCGGCCACGCGGTCGCGCGTGCAGATGATAACGCTCAAGCTCATGCCGTCGCCCGGTCGTATCGTCGCCATGGCGTGTGACTATACGTCAGGTCTTCGGCGAGAAGAAAGCCTGGACCCTTGAACCTGAGTCTCGAGCGCTTCCATATTGCGCCACAACCCGAAGTGGTTTCTTCGTTGCACGGTGCGGCCGCGGCGCCAGAGGAGTCCCGAATCCCTCCACTGCCCAACTTCATCGTAGCCGGCGTGCCCAAGGCGGGGACGACCTCGCTCCATTCCTACCTCGCCCAGCACCCGCAAGTGTACATGAGCCCGCTCAAGGAACCGATGTATTTCGGCGCGCGGGACATCCTCTCGGGACCGTTTCGGGAGCAGTTCCTGGCGTACGCGGGTCGGGTTCCCGCCCACCTCCGGGAGTTTCTGGACGACGTCGAGCATCGCCGCGGCGAGCGGTACGCGCTCCATTGGGAGACCTACACGCGGCTCTTCGAGGGCGTGCGCGACGAGACGGCGATCGGCGAGGCGAGCATCGACTACGTCTGGCTCCCGAGCGCGGCGATGGCGATCCGCGAGCAGTTTCCGGACGTGCGACTCATCTTCGTGCTTCGGGACCCGGCCGACAAGCTCGGTTCGTCCTTCCATGTGGCGCGACGGCGCCGCCCCGACCTCGTGTTTCAAGAATGGTTCGCGGCGGCGACCCGTCCCGGGTCACCGTCCTGGCCCCTCGCGGATAGTGCTCGGTATGCGACCCATCTGGCGCGCTTTCTCGCGCTCTTTCCCCGAGACCAGATGCGTATCTACCTGTACGACCAGTATCGCGCGGACCCTCGCGGCATGGTGCGCGACATCTTCGCGTTTCTCGGTGTAGACCCCGAGTACCCGATCGACATGACCGAGCGGCACAACGAAGGGGTCCTGCCGCGCGCGCCGCGCGTGCACCGACTCCGCCGCCGTCTGCTCGGGGACTGGGCGCCGACGCGCCCCCTGCCCGCGCGCGTTCGTCGTTTCCTGCAGCGTCTCTATTACCGACCCCGGGCGGACGCGCCGATGGCTGCCGCGGACCGCAGGGTGGTGATCGACTACTACCGGGACGAGATTCGCCGCACGGAGGCGATCCTCGGGCAAGACCTGTCGAATTGGTTGCGCTGACGCGAGACCCGCTGGGCTAGGTGCGAACCGCCTCCGCCAGCAGGTTGATGTAGAGCGCCCCCTCGGTGTCACCCTGCTGGTTCTGAATCGCGTCCTGCGCGAGGGCGCGGTCCAAGAGCGGGTTCAACACGGGTCGGAGCACCTTGTAGGAGCCCCAGGCACCGAGGAGGAGGAGCCGCAAGAGCGACCCCCGTAGCACGCGGCCCTTCGTTTCCCACAGCGTGATGACGGCCCGCATGTCGCAGGTGAGTTGCAGGATTCGCTCGACTGCAAACCCGCGTGTCTCGAGCTCCGCGCGCAACCCGTTCGTCGTCCACCGCCTGAAATCCTGCGGCCAGAAATGATCGACCCACGTCCCGTGCGTGGTCAGCACGAGCCGGCCACCCGGAGCGAGCACCCGACGGCACTCTCCGAGATACCAGGCCACGTCTAACACGTGCTCGAGGACCTGCGTCGAAAGCACACCGTCCATCGCGCCGTCGGGCAGGTCGAGCGGCTCGGGTGGCCTGATGGTGAGGTCCAGGGCTTCGCCTTCAAGATCGGCGCGAAGGTAGCGCGAGACGCCGGTGAAGAGCGGCCGGTAAGGTGACCCGCCGCACCCGAAGTCGAGCCAGGCTCCGCGGGCGGTCGATACTGCGTCCCGAACGCCGCGGAGCAGGTCGATCGTGTGCAGGTAGGCGAAGTCGGAAGGGCGGGGCTCGATACGTTGACGGACCGTCTCGGCGTCGGGGCGGTAGTCGTGCCGGGGCTGCGCGAGATCAGGACTCTTCTCCGCCGGCGAACGGTCGAGCGGTGGTTGGACGCCCATGGCGACACTATACGTCCGAGGTCGGCGCTTGCCAAAGATGTGGTTCGCTCAGCCGTCCCCCGAATCCCTGCGGCGAGCCGTTATGTTTCTCGCCCGTGATTCCGTCTGTCCGAATGGCTGACCGGGTGTCTGGCCGCCTGTCGGTCTCGCATCGCTCGGGCTCAGCTCGTGGGCCCGTGTCGCGTCGAGACTCGTGTCGCTAAGCCCAAAATCAGCGCCACCGGGTTTGGACAGATCGCTATTCAGCGTCGTCATTGTCACGCACAACCGGCGGCACATCATAGCCAGGGCCATCCTCTCGGCACTCGCCCAGGAGGGCGGCTCGCCCGAGGTCGTGGTCGTAGACGACGCGTCGACGGACGGCACAGCACGCTACGTGACGACGGTCTTTCCCACCGTGCGCTTCCATCGACGCGAGCGAGCCGAGGGGCCGAGCATCTGCCGGAACTTCGGGATGCGGCTCGCCACGGGTCGCTGGGTCGTGGTCCTCGACGACGACGACGAGCTGCGGCCGGACGCCCTGCGCACCATCACCGATCGTTTGTCGGGCTTCGCGGACGCCGAGAAATACCCAGTCCTCAAGTTCCGCCGCAGCGACGGCACGCTCACGGTGCCGTTCCAGCTCTCGCGCGTCCCCGATCTCACGAGCAGCGTGCGGCACGGGGACTTTGCAAGCGTCTGGAACCGGGAGCTCGCTCTAGCCCAAGGGCTCGGCTATCCCGAACACTTCATCGGCGCCGAAGGCATCGTCTGGATCGAGCTGGCGGAGCGCTACGGCCTGCCGACCTGGGCCGACTGCATCGTGATCGCGCATTGGGACGCGGGGAGCCGCCTCTCCGATTCAGACGCCGAGGTGCGGCGCGCCGCGGAGCACGCCGAAGTGCAGGACGATTTCGTGCGGCTGCTCAAACCCTACGAGAGCTCAGGCACGGCCCGGGGCATCGTGACGGACCGGATGGTGCTGTCCGGCGTCTACTCGCTCCTCGCTGGGGACCGCGCGACGACCCTCAGCAAGGCGTGGACGCTGCTCGGTCGACGTCCCCGGGCCGCGCTCAAGCTCGCCCTCGCCACGGCCCTCCCAACGGCGGTCGTCATCAGGCGGTTCCACGAGCAACGCCGACCGCAGGAAGCAGAGAAGGCGCGAGCGCGCCTCCCCGACACCGGGTGGGAATGACGGCTGCGCGCTGCTTAACCGACCGTTTCGCCATACGTCACCCGTGAGGCCCGAGTCCGTGACGACGGGGGTCATGCCGGCAGGGGGCAGAGTAATCCGCGTCTATCGCCATGTGTTCGGAGCCGCGTGGGCCGGGTGGCAGTGGGCGCGTGGCCGTCCGGAAGGAGCCTACCGGCGGGCGCTCGAGCGGTCGCAGTACTTCGACCGGGACGCCTTGCGGGCGCTCCAGCTCCGCGAGCTCCGGCGGCTGCTCGTGCATGCGTACGAGTTCGTGCCGTTCTACAGAGGGCGTTTCGACGCCGCGGGATTCCGGCCCGACCGAATCCGCTCCTTGGAGGAGCTCCGTGAGCTGCCGGAGCTGACCAAGGCCGATATCCGCGCGCATTTGCCCGACCTCGTCAGCACGCGTCCCGGACGAGCGGTCGAGCGGAGGACCACGAGTGGCTCGACCGGCGTGCCGCTGGAGTTCTTCTTGGACGAGCGCTACCGCACCGTGGGCGAGGCGGCGCGCGCGCGGTCGCAAAGCTGGTACGGCTTTGCGCGCGGCGACAAGTCGGTCCACCTCGCAGGCTCGGCGTGGGATCTGCCTCGGTGGTCCCGACGGCAGCGGACGCTGGCGAGGGTCGAACGCCAGCGCTGGTTCAACCTGTTCGACATGACCGAAGCGCGGCTGCGGGACTTTGCGCAGGGGCTCGAGCGGTGGCGCCCGGACTTCATCTTCGGCTACGCCTCGGGCCTCCACGCGCTGGCGAAGACCACCGAGCGAAACCAGTTCCGTATTCGGCCGCGCACCGTCCAGTCCCACGCCGAGCAACTGTGGGACTTCCAGCGGCGGACGATCGAGGAGGCCTTCCAGTGCCCGCTCATCGACACCTACGGGGCGCGCGAGTCCTCGCCCATTGCCACCCAGTGCCTTGTGCGCGACGGCTTGCACGTGATGGCTGATCTTCGCCTGGTCGAGGTGCTCGACGACGAGGGGAGGCCGACCGAGCCCGGCCAAGTGGGCCGGGTCGTGCTCACCGATTTCACGAACTACGCGATGCCGCTCATTCGATACGCGAACGAAGATCTCGCGAGCTGGCGGGAAGACGCGCCCTGCCCCTGCGGGCGCACGCTGCCGCGCCTCGCCGCGATCCACGGACGCTCGAGCGACGTGGTGCGCACGAAGAGCGGTATGCGGATCCACGGGTACTTCTTCATGTTCCTCTTCTACGGGGCTCAAGGCATCGAGCAGTTCCAGATACGCCAGACGTCGCTCGACGACCTCGAAATCCTGATCCAGCCGACTCAGGCGTTTCGACCCGAATTCATCACCGAACTGAAGGAGAAGATCGACGCCCATACGGGGTCGGCCTTTCGCGTGTCGTGCCGCCTGGTCGAGCGAATTCCCGCGACCGCTGGCAAGCACCGCTTCACCATCTCCGATGTCCCGTTCGAATGATGGCCCAACACATTGGCCGCGCGACGCGTACGGTGGGGAGCGCGCGTTCATGCGGTTCCGAGCGGCGCCTTACTCCATGGAACACGATCTGAGGACTCCCACGCCTATCGCCTCGCCGACCGCGAGCGCCCGGGTGGTCTGAGTGCGCGACCTCGTTCGGTCGTCGTCCGTGCTGGCCGTGCGCCAGGCACTGATCGGGGCGCTTGGCGTGGTGCGCACCAAGGTGCTGGCCGTGCTGCTCGGGCCCGCGGGCGTCGGGCTCGTGGCCCAAGCCGGTCAGTTGAGCGTCCTCACCGGGCGCCTCGCGAACCTGGGGCTCTCAAACGGGGTGGCGAAGTACACGGCCCAGTACGAGACGGAGGACGCCCCGGGAGACTTGGAGGCGTTGCTGGGCGGTGTGCGATGGACGATCGTCGCGGCGAGCGCGGCCGTCGTCCTCGTGCTGCTCGGCGTGAGGCAGGCGGTTTCGACCTGGATCTTCGGCGCGCCGCGCTACGCCATCGCGCTCGTCTTGGTCGCGATCGCGACACCGTTTGCCGCGCAGGGCGAGATGGCGGCGTCGGTGCTGCGCGGGGCCCGGCAGTTCCGCGCTTTGGCGCTCGCGGGCCTCGCGGTGGCCCTGACGGGCGTTGTGATCAGCGTGACTCTGGTCGCCGCGTTCGGGGTCCAGGGTGCGTTTTGGGCGATTCCTGGCACGGCGGTCGCGACGGTCGTAGTCCTCCGGTTTGCGCTCAAGCGCGCCGTGCTGCGGCCGCTCGACGTCAGCGACCGGTTTCGCCTCCCCCGTCGCGCCCTGCTCGGCGCCCTGATGGTCTACGGGCTCGCGGCCCTCGCGAGCGGACTGTCCGATGTGGTGGGCGAACTCGTGATCCGCAGTTCGCTGGTCCACCGCCTCGGCAGCGAGGCGAATGGGTTCTACCACGCGAGTTGGATCGTCGGGAGCCAGTTCGGAGCGCTCCTCGGGAGCTCGCTCGCCACCTGGGGGCTGCCGACCATCGCGACCCTGGGCGGGGATGTCGCGCGCGTGAACGAGGTGCGCAACGATCTGCTCCGGGCCTACCTCCTCGCGGCGGTGCCCCTCGCGGTCGTCGCGCTCCTCACCACGCCCCTCTGGATCCCGTTGCTCTTCTCGGGACGGTTCCTGCCGGCGGCACCGCTCCTCAAGTGGCAGCTCGCGGCCCAGGTGGTGCTCGGTATTCGGGCGATGCTGAACACGAGCCTGTGGGCGCACAGACGGCTCCGGGTTTTCACCGTCCTCACGCTGAGCCAGACGGCGGTGTATCTCGCCCTCTATTTCGCGCTCGTGGGGGCGCTTGGGGTGACGGCGGTGCCCGTCGCGTTCCTCTGCTCGCAGGTGGCCGTCCTCATTCCGACGGCGGTCTATCTCCGGTACGCTGAATCGATGCGTCTCGATCGGGCGGCGACGCGGGTTGCCGCCACATCGGCGGTCGTGGTGACGGTGTGGATCGTGGCCCTCGCGATGCTCGGCCCGGGTGTGGGGCGGGTGGCCCTGGGTGCCACGACCCTCGTCTGGATGGCCACGAACGTCCGCCGGCGTGACCTGCGCGCGCTCTGGCGGGAGTTCCACACGCTCCGCCCGGCCCAGGCCGAAGCGTGACTCGGATGGAACGGTGATCGCCATCGTCCTCGCCGGCGGCCTCGGCACGCGGCTGCGCTCGGTCGCACCGGACGGGCCCAAATGCATGAGTCCGGTCGCCGGCCGCCCGTTCCTCGAGCACGTGCTTTGCGCGCTCCACAGTCAGAGCGTCTCCCGGTTCGTCTTCGCCATCGGGTATCGCGGCGCTCCCGTGCGCGCGCACTTCGGTTCAGGGGGGCGGTTCGGCGTGCGCATCGAGTACAGCGACGACGGAGAGACGCTCCGCGGGACCGGGGGCGCGTTGGCGCACGCGCTCGAGACGATCCCGGGCACCGCAGAGGAGTTGATCCTCGTGACGAACGGCGACACCTGGGTCGACATGGACTTGGAGCTCGTCGCGGAGGCCCACCTGGCCCGGGAGGCTCTGCTGACGCTCGTGGTTGCCCAAGGCCCTGTGGGTGCCGCGGTCCAAGTCGGGCCCGATCACAGAGTCACGCACTACGGCCCCCCGAACGGGTCGGGTCTCGTGAGCGCCGGCGTGTATCTCGCCACGCGCGGTGTGCTCGAGGACGTGCTTCCGTCGAACGATCGCCCAGCAAGTCTCGAGCAGGACGTGCTGCCCCGGCTCGTGGGGCGCATGTACGCGGTCGTGACGTCCGGCCGGTTCGTGGATATCGGCACGCCCGCCGAATTGCACCGGGCTCAAGCCCTGCTCGCTGGAGGTTCCGCGTGTCGATGATCGTGCGCGCTCGCGCGCCGCTGCGGGTGAGCTTCGCGGGCGGCGGAACCGATGTCTCGCCCTACTGTGACGACCGCGGCGGAGCGGTGCTGAGTGCCACGTTCAACAAGTACGTCCACGTGGCGCTGACGCCGAACGATGACGGGCGCATGGGGTTGTATTCGCACGACTATCAGACGTCCGTCCACTATGACGTGGACGACGCGCTGCCGTTTGACGGCCGGCTCGACCTCATCAAGGCGTGCATCCGGCGCCTCTACCGCGAGCGCCAGGAAGGCTTCGACATTCGCGTGCACTCAGACGCGCCGCCCGGCTCGGGCGCCGGGGCGTCGTCCGCCCTGGTCGTGGCCGTCCTCGCCGCGCTGCGGGAGTGGCTCAGACTGCCGCTCACCGAGTACGAGTTGGCCGAGCTCGCGTTTGCCGTGGAGCGCTGCGACCTGCGGATCGAGGGCGGGCGCCAGGACCACTACGCCGCGGCGTTTGGGGGATTCAACTTTATCGAGTTCTCGAGTTCCGGAGCGATCGTGACCCCGCTGCGCATTCGCCGACGGGTGATCAGCGAGCTCGAAGAGCGTATCGTGCTCGCCTACACGGGCGGCTCCCGCCCGTCCGCGGGGATCGTGGCGGACCAGGTGCGCCGGTACCTCGATCGGGACGCGGACGCCGTGGGCGCGATGGATGAGCTCAAGGACCTGGCGAACGCCGCCCGGCGCACGCTCCTGTCCGGGGACTTGGACGGGTTCGGGGAGATCGCCGACCGGGCGTGGCAGTGTAAGAAGAGGATGTCCGACCGCATCAGCACGCCCGCGCTGGACGACATCTACCGCCGCGCCCGGGCGGCTGGTGCGCTTGGGGGCAAGGTCACCGGGGCAGGCGGCGGCGGCTACATGTTCTTCGTCGCGCGCCACGACACGCGGAAGGGCGTGGTCGATGCGCTGCGCGAGGCGGACTGCCAGATTGTGGACTTCTCCTTCGAGACGGCAGGTGTCCAGACGTGGCGGGTGTCGGAATCGGGGCAGGTCGGATGAGAATTGCGCTGATTGGGACGCGCGGCATCCCGGCGCGACACGGCGGGTTCGAGACGTGCGCGGAAGAATTGAGCCGCGGCCTGGTCGCCCGCGGCCACGACGTGACCGTGTACTGCCGGCGCGGCAACTGGCCCGGGAACCCCACGACCTTCGAGGGAGTGAAGCTCCGCTATACGCGGCATCTCGACCGGAAGGCGCTGGGTACGCTGACCCACACCTTCACCGCGACGCTCGACGCGCTGCGTCGCCACTTCGATGTGCTGCTCTACTTCAACGTGGGCAATGCGGCCCCGGCGCTCCTCGCGAAGCTGTGCACGGGGGCGCCGATCATCCTGAACGTGGACGGCATGGAGTGGAAACGCCGCAAGTGGGGCGCGATCGGCCGGACGTACTTCCAGGTGGCGGAGTGGCTCAGCACGCATGTCGCTGACCGCATCATCACCGATTCCACCGTGATCCAGCGCTACTACAAGGACCGCTGGCGGGTGCCGTCGACCTTCATCCCCTACGGGGCCCACATCGAGGGCGCGCGCTCACCCGAGGTGCTCGCCGAGTACGGCCTCGCGCCGGACGGGTACTTCCTGACCATCAGCAGGCTCGAGCCTGAGAACAACGCCGACCTCACCGTCCAGGCGTTCGCGCGGGTTGCCACCGACAAGAAGCTCGTGATCGTGGGGGACGGCAGCTACAAGTCCGAATACGCGGCCCGGCTGCGCCGCACGGCGGACCCCCGGGTGATCTTCCCCGGGGCGATCCACGATCCGGACCGCGTGCGGGAGCTCTATTGCGGCGCCTATGCTTACGTCCACGGGAACGAAGTCGGGGGCACGAACCCGGCGCTCTTGCGGGCGATGGGGCACGGGTGCCCCGTGCTGGCACTCGATGTCCCCTACAACGCCGAAGTCAGCCACGACGCGGCGCTCCTCTATCGCAAAGATCCCGTAGCACTCGCGGAGAAGATGCGCGAGATCTTGGGCTCGCCTGACCTCGCCCGGCAGCTCGGCGTCCGCGCGCAGGAGCGCATCCACGCGGCCTACCGCTGGAGCGACGTGGTCGAGAGCTACGAGCGCGTGGCGCAGAAGGCGCTGGCCGGCACCTACCGAGGACGCCCGTCCTCGGACAGCGAGATGCCAGAGGACGTGATCGCAGCGTCTCGTGTCTAGCGCGCCTTGCCCGTAAGGGTGGGGTTGCCGATCCGACAATCCAGTCTGTGACGCCGATCGGGGTCGCCTTCATCGTCGGTCAGCTGCGCATGGGCGGGGCGCAGCGCCAACTCCTCTACCTCACGCAGGGTCTCGACCGCAGCCGCTTCGCACCCGTCCTCTTGAGTCTGCCCGACGGGGATCCCGTGACGCCGCTCTTTCGAGATGCAGGGGTAGAGACCGTGGAGCTCGCCTACCGCGGCCGGCACGACGTGGGGATAGTGGCGCGGATTCGTCGCGAGCTCAGGCGCCGGCAGATCGCGGTGGCCTGCCCCTGCCTGTGGCCAGCCACGCTGTGGGGGTATCTCGGCCTGCGCTGGGCAGGGGTGTCGCGCTGGATCGCCTCGGAGCGCTCGAGCGCGGCGACGTTCGACTCTCCGCTCGCCATAGCCCTCGAAAGCAGGATTCTCGCGCGCGCCCCGCTACTCGTGGCGATCAGCGACGCCTCGCGCAAGTTCGCGATCGCCCGGGGTGTCCGTCCCGAGCGGATTCGGGTGATCCCGATCGGTGTGCCCACGCCACGCCCCGCGGTCTCGGGGGCGCGCGTGAGGGCCGAGCTCGGTATTGGTCCCGACGATCCGGTGATCGGATGCGTGGCGCGGTTCGGGCCGCAAAAGGACCACCGGACGCTGCTGGGCGCGGCGGCGCTTGTGGGCGAGCGCCTGCCGCAGCTGCACGTGGTCCTCGTCGGGGACGGCGTGCTCCGGCCGAGGCTCGAGGCCCTGACGGCAGAGCTTGGGCTCGACCGGGTCCACTTCGTAGGCCTCCAGCTCAACCCGGCCGACTACCTCAACATCTTCGACGTGGCCGTGCTGTCCTCGAATCGCGAGGAAGGGTTCTCGAACTTCGTGATCGAGGCAGGGCTGCTCGCGAAACCGGTGGTGGCGACGAGGATCGGCGGAATCCCAGAAGCCGTGAAGGACGGCGAAACGGGGTGCCTTGTTCCCCCTGAGGATCCCCCCGCGATGGCCGAGGCCATTACGAGCCTGCTTCGGGACCCCGTCCACGCCGCAAGCCTCGGGGCCCGAGCCGCGGGCTGGGCCAAGCGCTTCGAGGTCTCGACGATGGTCCGAGCTTGGGAGGAGGTGCTCGGCGCCTAGCAGCTAGTGTCCCCGTCCCTCCTTGAGAACCCGGTAGCGTAGGTGCGTGACCCCAGGGGCGTCGACGACATGGATCGGTTCGAGGCGGACAGGGCGCCCGGCGTCGAACAGGGCCACGCCACGGCCGAGCAGCACGGGCACGAGGTCAATCTCGATCTCATCGAGGAGTTCTTTGCGCAGGCACTCCCGAATGGCTTGGCCGCCCATCACCATCACGCTGCCACCCTTGCGGCCTGCCGCCGCCCGCGCTTCCTCGACCGCGCGCTCGATGCCCCTGGTCACGAAGGTGTAGGGGATCGTCCCGCGAGGCACCCGGCGCGGAACCCGATGGGTCAACACGAACAGCGGCACCCCGGCGAGCGGGCCTGCGCCTCCCCAGCCCTTCGCGTTGTCATAGGTCCGGCGACCAGCGATCACGGCATGGCATCGTCCGGCGCGCGCGTCGAAGAGCTTCGCGCTGATCGCCGAGAGCCGGAACCGGGGTCCGTAGTACTCACTCGGCGTGTCGCCGTTGAAGTACCACTCGAACAAGCGCTCACCCCCGCGACCGAGCGGGCGCCGCGCGCTGTCGCCTGCGCCGGCAACGAAGCCGTCGAGCGACATCGACATGGCGGTACAGACCTCGATGCCAACCTCAGACGCCGCAGGTCCGCGACTGGTCATGTGTCCCTTTCCGCGAGTGACTGGAGTCAAAAGCCCCGCGGTGGACGAAATGTTTCGGCAATCGTTTCCCCCAGTTCGAAGACCACTCGAAGACCACCCCACAACGGGTGGGGCTGCCCCGACTGGCGGGGCGCGCGCTACCTTTGCGTACATACGATCCGCCCGGGCCGAGTTCCGGTTGGCCGAAGCTCCTCGGCCGGTCGACGTTTCCTTGGGACAGGCGGTGCGGAATGATGGCGAAAACGGTGGCTTCGGTATATATTCGGGCCCTCCTCAAGCGAGGGCCCGCTCTCAATGGCAAGGACGCTCATGGCCGCTGAAGACCGCGAAACCACGAAACTGGCCGAGGACCGCCGGAAGGCGCTCGGTCTCGCCATCACCCAGATCGAGAAGACCTGCGGTCGGGGTGCCATCATGCGCATGGGGGCGGATTCCCCCCAAGTGCGCCTCGAGGGGATTTCGACCGGGGCCATCAATCTGGACGCGGCGATCGGGATCGGCGGCATCCCCCGCGGGCGCGTCACGGAGATCTTCGGACCCGAGTCGAGCGGCAAGACGACGCTTGCGCTCCACGTCGTCGCGAACGCGCAGCGGACGGGCGGTGCTGCGGCCTACATCGATGCCGAGCACGCGCTGGACGTCGAATACGCGAAGAAGCTCGGCGTCGACATCAACGAGCTGCTCGTCTCGCAGCCCGACACCGGGGAGCAGGCCCTTGAGATCACGGAGATTCTCGTCCGCTCGGGTGCCGTGGACGTGGTCGTGATTGACTCCGTGGCTGCCCTTGTGCCCAAGGCCGAGATCGAAGGGGAAATGGGCGATTCGCTCCCCGGACTCCAGGCGCGCCTCATGAGCCAGGCGCTCCGGAAGCTCGCCGGGGCGATCAACCGCTCCCGCACGGCCGTGATCTTCATCAACCAGCTGCGCGAGAAGATCGGCGTCATGTTCGGCAACCCCGAGACCACGAGCGGCGGCCGGGCGCTCAAGTTCTACGCGTCCGTGCGCCTCGACATGCGCCGCATCGCGCCCGTGAAGGACCGTGATGTCGTCATCGGCAACCACGTGCGCGTGAAGGTCGTGAAGAACAAGGTGGCACCCCCGTTCCGGCAGGCCGAATTCGACATCATGTTCGACGAAGGCATCAGCCACGAGTCGCTGCTCGTCGATCTCGCGGCGGAGCTAGCGATCATCGAGAAGTCCGGGGCCTGGTATGCATACGGCAAGGAGCGGATCGGCCAAGGTCGCGAGAACGCGAAGCTTTTCCTCAAGGATCACCCCGACCTCGCGCGCGAAGTGGAAGTGAAGGTGAAGGATCTCCTCGGGATCAAAGGGGCGGGATCGCCGAACGGGGAGGGCGCAGACGCCGAACCCCCCGCCTGAGGCCACGGCGGAAGATGAGCGCGCCGGCTACCGGCTGGTGGAGCTCGATGGGCGCGAGGTCGCGCTGCCTGTCGTGGCGCTCGCGTCGCTTGGACTCGGCGCACAGGACCCGGTCCCCCCGCATCTCCACTCGCGCGTAGCAGAACTCGCCCGCATCGAACTCACCTGCCAATCGGCCCTGCGGGCGCTCGCCGGCAGGGCCCGCACGCGCGCCGACTTGCGGCGGTTCCTGCTTGAGCGTGATCACGCGCCGGCGGCCGTCGACACGGCGCTCGAGCGCTTGGCCGCGCGCGGGTGGCTCGACGACCGGCGCTTCGCGGAGGAGTTCGCGGTACGGCGAGCTCGGGGCCGGGGACCCGATCGTTTGGTGTTGGATCTGCTGCGCCACGGCGTCGAGCGCAGCGTGGCCGAGGCCGCCGTGCGCACGGCACTCGCCGAAGCGGGGGCCGACGTGGAAGGCGAGGCGGAGGCGCTCGCGCGGCGGAGGGCGACGCAGCTGGACGGTCTCGCTCCCGCCGTCCGGAAGCGGCGGCTGCTCGCCTACCTCGCGCGACGCGGCTATCGGGGCGCACCGATTACGGCGGTGGTGGACGCGCTCTGTCGGACGTCCGCGTAAAGCGGCACCCGTCGCTTCGCCCGCGGACCTATATTTCGGGATGCAATCGGTCGAAATCCGCCGAAAGTTCTTGAGCTATTTCGGCGCGCGGGCGCATCACGAGGTCCCGAGCTCGTCCCTCGTACCCGCCGACGATCCAAGCCTCCTCTTCACCAACGCCGGCATGGTCCAGTTCAAGCGGGTGTTCCAGGGCTTGGAGAGCCGGGACTACCGCCGGGCCGCAAGCTGCCAGAAGTGCGTGCGCGCCGGCGGCAAGCACAACGATCTGGAGCAGGTGGGCCACACCGCTCGCCATCACACGTTCTTCGAGATGCTCGGGAACTTCTCGTTCGGGGACTACTTCAAGCGCGAAGCCATCGACTACGCGTGGGAGTGGGTGACGAGCAAGGAGTGGCTCGGGATTCCGCCGGCTCGCCTGTACATCACGGTCCACCACACGGACGACGAGGCGCGCAAACTCTGGCAGCGCCACGTGCCGGAGCGGCGGATCTACGGGCTCGGAGACAAGGACAACTTCTGGCAGATGGCCGAAACGGGGCCCGCCGGGCCGAACACCGAGCTCTACGTCGATCTGCGCGGGCTCGGGACCTGGAAGCCCGGACCCGCGGAGCTCGCGCTCGATGAGTTCGTGACGCTGCAGGAAAGCGGCGCGCTCTTGGAGATCTGGAACCTGGTCTTCATGCAGTACGATCTCCAGAAGGACGGCTCGCGCCTCCCGCTTCCCGCCCCGTCGGTCGACACGGGGGCGGGCCTCGAGCGCATCGCGGCCGTGCTCGAGGGTGTCCCGTCCAATTTCGACACCGACCTCTTCACACCGATTCTCGAGCGGGTGGCCGAGGTGGTCGGCGCGCCCTACGCCCGCGGTCCCGAGGGCGCGCCCTACCGCGTGCTCGCCGACCACGCCCGGGCGGTGACGTTCCTGCTCGCCGACGGCGTCGTGCCCTCGAACGAGGGCCGGGGCTACGTGCTGCGGCGGATTCTGCGACGCGCCGTGCGCCACGCCTGGCTGCTCGGCCGACGCGAGCCGACGCTCGTTCACCTGACGAACGTCGTGATCGGACAGCTCGGGCCGGTGTATCCCGAGCTCAAAGCCCGCCAGGCGGACATCGAGCGCTGGACCCGCGCCGAGGAAGAGCGCTTCTTCGACACGATCGAGGGCGGCCTCACGCGCCTGGACGAGCTGAAGAGCGCTCGAGCCATCACGGGCGACGAAGCGTTCAAGCTCTACGACACGTTCGGATTTCCGATCGATCTCACGCAGCTGATCGCGGCCGAGCGCGGGCAGACGGTGGACTTGGCGGGGTTTGAGCGGGCATTGGACGCGCAGCGTGCGCGCTCGCGGGCGAGCGAGGCGAAAGGCGGGCCGGCCGTGCTCACGAGCCGCGCCGGGGACTGGCAGGTCGTGAAACCCGACGCCACCCAGCGCTGGGTCGGGTATGACACGACCCGCGCGGACACCGACGTGCTCGCCTTCCGCCAGGCGGGCGACAAGGTCGAGGTGGTGCTCGAGGAGAACCCCTTCTACGTAGAGTCGGGCGGACAGGTGAGCGACACCGGTCGCCTGCGGGGCGAGGGCTGGGAGCTCGACGTGCTGGACACGGCGAAGGTGGACGGGCGGAGTGCCGTGCTCGGACGCATGGAGGAGACCTTCGAGCCGACCGCGGTGGTGGCGGAGGTGGACGCGCTCCGACGCCACAACATCGAGCGCAACCACACCGCGACCCATCTCGTCCATGCCGCGCTGCGGAAAGCGCTCGGGCCGCACGTGCGCCAGCAGGGCTCGGTCGTCGCCCCCGACCGGCTGCGCTTCGATTTCGCCCATCACGGCCCCGTCGACGACGCGACACTTTGGCGGATCGAAGAGACCGTGAACGCAGAGATCTGGGAGAACCTGCCCGTCCGAACGCGCGAGATGCCGTTTCGTGATGCCTTGGCGATGGGCGCGATGGCGTTCTTCACGGAGAAATACGGGAACGTGGTGCGGGTCGTGGAGGTGGGCGATGTCTCGCTCGAGCTCTGCGGGGGCACGCACGTGCCGGCGACCGGACAGATCGCCCTGTTCCGGTTCACCCACGAGACGGGCGCCGCGGCGGGCGTGCGCCGGATCGAGGCCGTGACCGGCCCCGCGGCCTACGCTCTCGTGCGGAAGCTCGAGGCGCAGCTCGACCAGGCGGCGGAGCTGCTGCGCGCGCAGCCCGAGCACCTGGTGCGGCGGATCGAAGCGCTCGTCGAGGAGAACAAGAAGCTCGAGCGACAGCTCGCCGACCGCCTCCGCCAGGGCGAAGGCTCGTCGAATCAGGGCACCGTCGAGCGCGTGGGGGACGTGGATGTCTTCATGAGCGACAGCGACCTCGACGACCGCGACCAGATCGTGCTCTTGATGGATGCGTTCCGCGCGAACCACCATCGCGCCGTGTCCGTGCTCTTCACGAACGGCGAGCGTCCCGGCCTGCATGTCGCGGTCACCGACGACTTGGTCGAGCGCGGCGTCAAGGCCGGCGCCATCGCGAGCGCGATCGCCGCGCTCTCGGGTGGGAAGGGCGGGGGCCGGCCGCACCTCGCCTCGGCGGGCCTGGGCGATCCGAGTGCAGCCCGACGCGCCCGGGGCGAGGTGGTGAACATCATCCGTCAGCTCGTGGGGTCATGAGGGCGCGAGAGCTCGTCGCGTGGCTCGACGGTCGCCACCCTGCGCCCCCGCGCGGCTTGCGCGAGCGGTTGGACCGGGTCGTGGACGAGACCCCTGAACCGCTCCCCGAGCATCTTGCCCGGCTTGGCCGGGAGCTTCTGACCACCGTCGCGAGCCACCCCGAGGGTGGTCGCGAACTCGCCCTAGACCTGCTTGCGGCCGACGCCTTCGTGACCTACGCCTTCGAGGCCCAGGCCGAAGCGGACGTCCGCGCACTCGCCCGACTCGCCCGAACCGCGAGGGACGGCGCATTGCACAACCGGTGAGCGCCGAGCGCGTCCGGGACACGCTTGAGCGGCTCGCCGAGCTCCTCCGGGACACGGGCGCGGCCCACGCCGAAACGGTCGTCCGTTTCGCGGCGCGCTACGCGGAGGCGCTCAAGGCGGGCGGCACGCTGTGGTTCGCGGGGAACGGTGGCAGCGCGGCCGACGCCCAGCACATCGCCACCGAATACGTGGTTCGCTACGCCCGCAGCCGGAAAGCGCTCTCCGCGGCCGCCCTCACCACGGACACCTCCCTCCTCACGGCCTGCGGCAACGACTTCGGGTTTGACGAAGTGTTCGCGCGGCAGATCGAAGCGCTCGTGCGGCCGCCCGACCTCGTCGTCCTCCACTCGACGAGCGGCGAGAGCCCAAACCTCCTGCGAGCGGCACAGGCGGCCCGCAGCGCCGGCGTCCTGGTCCTCGCCCTCCTCGGGCGGGGGGGAGGACCGCTGCTCGCCCTCGTGGACGACGCACTCGTCGTGAACTCGAACGACACGGCCCGCATTCAGGAGGTGCAGCTCGCGATCGAACACGTGATCTGCGAGCTCGTCGAGCGGGAGCTCGCGCCCTGATCGAGCTCGCGGGCAAGCGGGCCTTCGTGACGGGCGGCGGCCGCGGCATCGGACGGGCGACCGCCCAGTTGCTCGCCCGGGCGGGAGCGCGGGTCGCGGTCGGGTACCGTGACCGCTCGAGCGACGCCTGGGAGACCGTGCGCGTGGTCGAGGAGGGGGGCGGGCACGCGGTGGCGATCGCGGGCGACCTGAGTGCACCCGACTCGGCACTAAACGCGGTCACGCGGGCCACGCACGCGCTGGGCGGGCTCGACTTGCTCATCGTGAACCACGGCGTCTGGGAGCCGAAGGATGTCCCGGTCGGCCAGATGTCCGTGGAGCAGTGGACGCATACCCGCAGCACCAACCTCGACGCCGTGTTCTATGTCTGTCGCGCCGCCATCCCCATGCTCGAGCGCCAGGGGCGGATCGTGCTCGTCGCCTCGACCGCGGCGCAACGCGGCGAGGCGTTCCACGCGGACTACGCGGCCACGAAGGGCGCGATCATCGCCTTCACCAAGTCGCTCGCTGTCGAGCTCGCGCCCGAGCACACGGTGAACTGCGTGGCGCCGGGATGGGTGGACACGGAAATGAGCGTTCCCGCGCTCGCGAAGAACGGCGGCGCGGGACGCCGGGCCATCGAAGGGACGATCCCGCTCGGACGCCTGGCGAGCCCCGAGGACATCGCCGGCCCGATCGCCTTTCTCTGCTCCGAGCTCGCCCGACACGTCACGGGCGAGGTGCTGAACGTGAACGGCGGCGCGGTGCTCTGTGGCTGAAGCCACAATGACGTTCCCCGCCGAGCTTGCGATTCCAGACGCCGTGCTCGACATCTCGCGCCGCCTCGAAGCCGCGGGATACGAGACCTGGTGCGTGGGCGGGGCCCTTCGGGACACGCTACTCGGCCTTCCCAACCACGACTTCGATCTCACCACGCGCGCGCTGCCGCGCGAAGTGCAGCGCCTGTTTCCGCGCACGGTTCCCGTGGGAATCGAGCACGGCACGGTGGCGGTGTTGGACGACGAGAACACGCCGCACGAGGTCACGACCTTTCGGCGCGACATCAAGACCGATGGGCGGCATGCCGAGGTCGAGTTCGGGGCCTCGCTCCAGGACGATCTCGCGCGCCGGGACTTCACGATCAACGCGATCGCCTATCACCCGCTGCGGCACGAGTGGCGGGACCCGTTCAAGGGCGCAGCAGACCTCGAAGCCCGCGTCATCCGCTCGGTCGGCGATCCGAACTGGCGGTTCCAGGAAGACTACCTGCGCATTCTCCGCGCGGTGCGCTTCAGCGCCCGGTTCGGGTTTCGCATTCATCCCCGCACGCTCGACGCGGCCCGCGCGAACGTCGCCGGGCTCTCGCATCTCTCGGCCGAGCGGGTGCGCGACGAGTGGTTCAAGGGCATCGCCACGGCCCAGCGCGTGTCCAAACTGCTGGTACTGTGGCAGGACATCGGCGCGGCGCGGATCTGGTTGCCCGAGATCGGCAAGGACAAGGACGGGGGCGCGCTGGATCATCTGCCGCGGGACCCCGTGTTGATCAGCGCGTTCCTGGCCGGGGACCCGGCGTCGCTGCTCACGCGACTCAAGTGCGCGAACCGCGACATCGAGCGCGGCCGGGCGATCGGCGTCTGGCGCGAGCGCTACCCGGATCCCAAGCACCTCGCGGACGTGCGCCGCTGGCTCGCAGCGGTGGGTGACCACGCGGACGACCTCTTGACCCTCCTGCCCGCGGTCGCTCCCCGAGGCGTGCTGACCGAGCTGCCGGCCGTCGTCCGGGCCATTCGAGGGGCCAAGGACCCGCTCACCCTCAAGGATCTCGCGGTGACGGGCGACGACCTGCTCGCCCGCGGTGTCCGCCCGGGGCCCGATGTCGGGGCCACGCTCGAGCGGCTGCTCGGCGAGGTGCTCGAGGACCCGGCCAAGAACACTCGGGACTACCTGCTCGCGCGTGTCTAGCCCCACGCTGTTCCAGCCGTCTGAGCCCCTTGCCGCCCGGATGCGGCCGCGCACGCTCGAGGAGGTGCTGGGTCAGGAGCACCTCCTCGGGCCGGGGCGGGCGCTCGGGGAGGCGATCCGCCGCGGGGACATCGGGTCGGCGATTTTCTGGGGCCCTCCGGGCTCGGGGAAGACCACGCTCGCCCGCATCGTCGCCCACTACACCGCGCGCGTCTTCGAGCCGTTCTCAGCCGTGACGGAAGGCGTGGGCCGCGTCCGCGAGATCATCAAGGCCGCCGAGGACCGGCTGCGCTACGAAGGTCGCGGGACGATCCTCTTCTGCGACGAAATCCACCGGTTCAATCGGGGGCAGCAGGATGCGTTCCTCCCGTGGGTCGAAAACGGTGTGATCACGCTGATCGGGGCGACGACCGAGAATCCAAGCTTTGAACTCACGGCGCCGCTGCTCTCCCGGTGTCGGGTCTTCGTCCTGACGCCCCTTGGGCCAGACGAGATCCGCACGCTTGTTCGGCGAGCGCTCGAAGATCGGGAGCGCGGGCTTGGGACGCTCGAGCTCGAAATCGACGACGACGCACTCGAGCTGCTGGCGCGCGAGGCGGACGGCGACGCCCGGCGCGCGTTGCAGGCGCTCGACGCTGCGGCGGACCACGTCCGGGGCAGCGGCCAGGATCGGGGCCTAAGGCTCACGGCGACCGTCATCAGCGACGCGCTGCAAAAGCGGCTGCCCAAGTCGGACAAGGCGGGCGAAGAGCACTACAACCTCGTTTCGGCGCTGCACAAGGCAGTGCGGGGGAGCGACGTCGAAGGCGCCCTCTACTGGCTCGCGCGAATGCTCGTGGGGGGCCAAGAGCCGCTCTACATCGCGCGACGCCTCGTGCGGATGGCGGCAGAGGACATCGGGCTCGCCGACCCCCGCGGGTTGTCGATCGCTCTCGCGGCGAAGGACGCCTATCACTTCCTCGGCAGCCCGGAGGGCGAGCTCGCCCTGGCCGAGGCGACGATCTACCTCGCGACGGCGCCCAAATCCAATCGTGTCTATGAGGCCTTCGGACGCGCGACCGAAGCGGCGCGCGAGCACCCGGCGGAACCCGTGCCGCTGCACATCAGGAACGCGCCGACGCCGCTCATGAAGGACTTGGGCTATGGGGCGGAGTACGAGTACGCCCACGCCTACGAGCACGCCTACACGGCCCAGGAGTATCTGCCCGAGGCACTCCGCGGCGCCCACTGGTACGACCCGACCGACGCGGGCTACGAGCAGACCATCGCCGAACGACTGGCGTTCTGGAAATCGCTCAAAGAGCGGCTGCCACCTCGGCCTGGAGGGACACCATCCGCGCCCTGATCGATATCCATCCGCCGGTCGAGCGGGCGTTCCTGGTCGGGGCGCCTCGCAAGGGCTCGAGCGACGCGGTCCAGGTGGACGAGCACCTGGACGAGCTCGCCCGACTCGCCGACACCGCGGGGGCCGAGGTCATCGGGCGGACGATCCAGCGTCTGGAGGCGCCCACGCCCGGCTACTACTTGGGGCAGGGCAAGGTGACCGAGCTCAAAAGCCTGCTCCAGGACGCGCGGGCGACGCTCGTCATGGTCGATGAATCGCTATCGCCCGTCCAGGGCACGAACCTTGAGCGCGAACTTGGGGTCCGTGTGATGGACCGTACGGAGGTCATCCTCGACATCTTCGTGACCCGCGCCCGAAGCCACGAGGCGAAGCTCCAGATCGAGCTCGCGCAGCTCGAATACCTCCTCCCGCGCCTCACCCGGATGTGGACCCACCTCTCGCGTATCCGCGGCGGCATCGGGCTGCGGGGACCAGGCGAGACCCAGCTCGAGACCGACCGGCGGGTGATTCGAAAGAAGATCGGCGTGCTGCGGCGCCGACTCGAGGGCCTAGTCGAGCACCGGGCGAATCAGCGCATGGGACGGGTGGCCCGGAGCGTGCCGTCCGCCGCGCTCGTGGGCTACACGAACGCCGGCAAATCGAGCCTGCTGCGCGCCCTCTCGGGCGACGACGTGTTCGTCGAGGACCGCCTGTTCGCGACCCTCGACACCTTGAGTCGGGAAGTGGACTTGGGCGGCGGGTATCGGTTCCGCGTGAGCGACACCGTGGGGTTCATCAGGAAACTTCCCCACCACCTCGTGGCGTCGTTCCGAGCGACCCTGGAAGAGGTCCGCGACGCGGACCTCTTGCTCCACGTGATCGACGCGTCACACCCGGCCTGGGAGGAGCAGGTCGAGGTCGTCGAGCGGGTGCTCGCGGAGCTTGGCGCTCAGGACTCCTTCGATCCGTCCCCCAACGGGCACCCTGACCGGAAGCGCGTGATCTATCTGTTCAACAAGGCGGACCTCCTGCCCGACCCGCAAGGCTTTCTGGCGCGCGTGCGCGAGCGCTACCCCCACGCGCTCCTCACCGCGGCTGCGCCTTCGAAGGGCTTGGCGACACCCGTCGAATCGCTGCGCCAGGTCCTCCGCGCCTCGTCCCAGGCGCTCCGGCCAGTGGCGCGGGTGCGCGTGCCCGTGGGCGACGGCAAGCTGCTCGCGGCGCTGCATCGGGACACGGAGGTGCTGGAGCAGCACCAGGCCGACGACGCGGTGCTCGTCACCACGCGACTGGAGGCGCGGCTGCTCGGGCGGCTGCGCCACGAAGGCATCGGGGTCGAGATCCTCGGGTGACCGCTCCTGTCAACCCACCCCCGCCGCCGCGGGGAATTTCTCTCTACAACCGTTTTCGGAGATGGCTCATCCTCTCGGTCGCGTCCTCAGACCGGCGGTCGGGGAGTGTCGCGTCCAAGTTCCGGCTGCGGCGCTGGCAGCTGATCAAGGAGGTCCTGGCGCTGCGCGGCACGGAGACTGTCCTAGACGTCGGCGGGACAGACAAGTCCTGGTGGTTCGTCGATTGGGGCGGGCCCGTCACTCGGTGCAACCTTTCCAAGAACGCCGCCTCGAAGGGGCTGCGCGTCGTTGGCGATGGTCGCTCGCTGCCGTTTCGAGACCGGCAGTTCGACGTGACCTTCTCCAACTCGGTGATCGAGCATATCAACACCGTCGAGGGCCAGACGCTGTTCGCCCGTGAGCTCGAGCGCACGGGCCGGCGGTTCTTTCTGCAGACGCCCAACAAATGGTTCCCGATCGAGCCGCACTATCTCTTCCCGTGTTTTCAGTTTCTCCCCGTGCCGGTGCAGCGCTGGCTGCACACGCACTTCCACATCGGCACGTTCAGGAAGTGGGACCCCTTTGGCACGATCCGCTTGATGTCGCGGCGGGAGCTGCGGCGGCTCTTCCCCACGGCGAGGATCCTCCCGGAGCGTCTCGGCCCGTTCGTGAAGTCCTGGTACGTGGTGAGTGCGGAGGACGGACCCGAGCCCGGAAGATGGCCCGAGGGTAAGGGGCTTTGAGTGTTGGCGCCACTTGGCGCACCCTTCCCGCGTATCTATACTGAAGCGTCTCCCTGTTACAGTTTGAGTCGTCCCGGCTCCGGGGCAGCGTTAATCCCGCCGTCAACCCCGGAACGCGGCTGACCTAACGACGTTGTGGTCGCTGCGTCTCAGCCTCGGGACCGCGCCGCCGCATCTCTTTGTCGCGACGGTGCCTACACGATCGGAGCGGGATTGGATCCGGTACCTGAGCGAGCTCCCGAAGTGCCCCTGATCGATCTCCGAGGCGCAGCAGAACCGGCTTCCATCCGCAGCGCGCGGCGTATTCCCGCCACCGACGATCTCGCAGGCGCGAGACTCGGACTCCAGCAGCGCGGTCCCGACAACCTCCGTCGTCGCGTGGCCCGAGCCATCCGTCGGTTCGCGGTCCTCTTGGGCGGCGACGCGTTGGCCTACGTGGTCGTTCGCCAGTGCGTGCGCGCCGTGAGTGAAGGCGCAGTGCTCGGCGCTCCGATCGGAAACGTCGTCGCCAGGCTCGTCCCACGGGGAAAGCTTGGAGGGTTCGAGGTCCTCGCTGCGTTGGTCCTCGGGCTCCTCGTCACGGGGAACTACGGGCAGGGCTACGAGCGGCGTAACCCGGGCCGTCTGTTCCTGGGCTCGGCGCTCGCGGCGGCGCTCCCGCTTTGGGGATCGGCGTGGAGCGGCGGGTTCGAGCGCATGCTCGTCTCCTACGCGGCGTTGACCGTCGTGCTGTGGGCCGCGTTGCTAATCGAGCGCGTCGTACTCGATCACGCGGTGGCGCTCGTCATTCCGCCCGAACGCTCCGCGGCGCAGACGCTCTTCGTAGGGTCCGCGGCCGACTGCATGGCCGCGCTTGAGTCGGCGAGCTTCGAGCCGCGGGTCGGCTTCCGGTCGGTCGGGTTCGTGGATCTCCACCAGCCGCCGGCCCCCGGGGCGCTCGGACACATCAGTCGGTTCTCGACCCTGCTGCAGCGCTCGGGGGCCGAGACGGTCGTCGTGTGCGGACATCTGCCCGAGACGCGCTTCCACGAGATCGTGGACGCGGCACTCGTCGCCGGATGCGAGCTCCTCGCCGTGCCGCGGGCGTTCGAGGTGGGCGGGCTCGAGCCCGTGCCGCTGCGCCGCGGCGGCATGCTCATGATCAAGCTGACCACGCCGCGTCTCCGGGGTCCGCAGTATCTTGTGAAACGGGTGATCGACGTCGTCGGGGCGGGGCTCGGGCTCGTGGTGCTCGCGCCCGTGTTCGGCGTGATCGCCGCGCTCGTCAAGCTCGATTCCCCGGGGCCCGTGTTCTTTCGGCAGCCGCGGGTGGGCCAGGCGCGCCGGTTCTTCCGGATCCTCAAATTCCGTACGATGCGCGTCGGGGCGGACACCGAGCGGGCGGACCTCCTCGGGCAGAACCTTTATCAGGATGGCCGTCTATTCAAAATGAAGGAAGACCCCCGCGTGACGCGGGTGGGCCGCTCGTTGCGCCGCATCAGCCTGGACGAGCTGCCGCAGCTCGTCAACGTGCTGCGTGGGGAGATGTCGCTCGTGGGCCCGCGGCCGCCGATGCCCTCGGAAGTCGATCTCTACGAGGCCCATCACTACGCCCGCTTCGACGTGAAGCCGGGACTCACCGGTCCCTGGCAGGTCGTGGGCCGGAACGACATCACGGATTTCGAGCACATCATCACGCTCGAAACGAACTACATCCGCCACTGGTCGCTCGCGCTGGATTTCCTCATTCTCGCGAAGACCGTCCCGGCCGTGCTCCTGCGGCGGGGCGCGCACTGACCGAACGGGCCGCGCGGCCCGCATCTCGTCCCAAGCGGTAATCTTTGAATCGGTGCCCGGCTGTCTCGGCCGGGCCGCACGATAAAGGAGTGCAGTGACCGACCATTTGGTTCTGCCCCACGGGGGCGCGCTTGTGAACCTGATCGCCAGCGAAACCCGCACGGCCGAGCTCAAGGACGCCTCCCGCGGCTGGCCGTCCTGGGACCTCACGGCGCGCCAGCTCTGTGATCTCGAGCTGCTGACGAACGGCGGGTTCTCGCCCTTGACGGGGTTTCTCACGCGGGCCGACTACGAGCGCGTCTGTCGCGAGCTGCGCTTGGCGAACGGCGTGATCTGGCCCATGCCGATCGCGCTCGACCTGCCGCGCGAGTTCGCGGGCGGCTTGCAGCCCGGGGGCATGCTCGCGCTCCGCGACCCGGAAGGCGTGATGCTCGCCGCGTTGCATGTCGAGGATCTCTGGGAGCCCGACCGGATGGCCGAGGCGCAGGCGGTTTTCGGCACGCGGAGCACGGAACACCCCGGGGTGGCGCAGCTTGAGCGCGCGCACCCGATCTACGTGGGCGGCCGGGTCGAGGCGCTGCAGGCAGCGACCCACTATGACTTCCAGAGCCTGCGCCTCGGGCCGGCCGAGGTGCGCGCGGAGTTCGCGCGGCGCGGCTGGCGGACGGTCGTCGCCTTCCAGACACGTAATCCGATGCACCGGGCGCACCAGGAGCTCACCCTCCGCGCCGCGCACGACGTGCAGGCGAGCCTCCTCGTCCACCCGGTCGTGGGCATGACGAAACCGGGCGACGTGGACCATTACACGCGCGTCCGCTGCTACCAGGCGCTACTCACCTCCTATCCGCCGAACGCTGCCCTGCTCGCCCTGTTGCCCCTCGCTATGCGGATGGGCGGCCCGCGCGAGGCCGTGTGGCATGCCATCATCCGGAAGAACCACGGCTGCACCCACTTCATCGTGGGCCGAGACCACGCGGGTCCAGGCAAGGACTCATCCGGCAAGCCGTTCTACGGTCCCTACGACGCCCAGCAGCTCCTCGAGCGACACGAAAAGGAGCTCGGGATCGCGATGGTGCCGTTCAAGCAGATGCTCTACGTGCCCGAGCTCGACAGCTACTTCGCCGAGGACGCGGTGCCGGCGGGTGCCAAGACGCTCGACATCTCGGGCACCGAGCAGCGGCGCCGGTTGCAGCTGGGACTCGAGCTGCCCGCCTGGTTCACGTTTCCTGCGGTCGAGCGGGAGCTCAGGCGCAGCTCGCCGCCCCGCGTGCGACAGGGGTTCACGGTGTTTTTCACCGGCCTCTCTGGGTCGGGGAAGTCGACCATCGCGAACGTCCTGCTCGTCAAGCTGCTCGAGCTCGGGGGGCGCTCGGTCACGCTCCTGGACGGCGACCTCGTGAGAAAGAGCCTTTCGTCCGAGCTCGGGTTTTCGAAGGAGCACCGGGACCTAAACATCCGGCGGATCGGCTACGTCGCCTCAGAGATCACGAAGCACGGCGGGATCGCCGTGTGCGCCCCGATCGCCCCTTATGACCGCACCCGGAAGGATGTCCGGGCCTTGGTCGAGCCGACCGGTGGGTTCGTCCTGGTGCACGTCGCGACGCCGATCGAAGTGTGCGAGGCGCGCGATCGCAAAGGCCTGTACGCCAAGGCCCGCGCGGGGCTCGTGAAGGAGTTCACGGGGATCTCGGATCCATATGAAGCGCCAACCGACGCCGAGCTCACGATCGACACGGCAGAGGTGACGGCGGCCGAGGCGGCCCAACAGGTGCTCCTCTACCTCGAAAAGGAAGGCTATATCGGCGCGAGCGAGGGCCGCGCAGCCTCAGGCACCGCATGATCGAGGCGCGCGCCCCGCAGCCCCTCGGTGGCTAGGGTTGCAGCGGTTGGGCGTCCCTCGGGCGTCGCGAGGTGGCCGTGAGGATCGGAATCGACTGCCACACCGTGGGCAGCCGAATCGGCGGCAACGAGACGTACACGGTGAATCTGGTGCAGGCGCTCGCCCGGATCGATCAGGAGAACGAGTACCGGCTGTACGTCACGAAGCGCGCGCCCGAGGTGGACGCGCTCGCGGTCGGACGGAACTTCACGATCACGCGCCTCGTGCCGCACACGCCGGCGATACGCATTCCGGTGTCGTTCCCCCTCGAACTGTGGCGACACCCGGTCGACGTGCTCCATTTCCAGTACATCGCGCCGCCCTGGGGCAGAACCCCCGTCGTGAACATGGTGCACGATCTCGCGCACTTCGAGTTCCCGGAATTCTTTCCCGCAACTGAGGTCTGGCGCCAGCGCATTCTCTTGCCGCGCGCGATTCGCACGGCCGCCCGGGTTCTTACGGTTTCAGAGTACTGTCGTCGCGCCATCATCGAGCGCTTTGGCGTTCCGGACGATCGAGTAGTAGTGACCTACTCAGGCGTGAGCGAGGACTTCCGCCGGCCGTCGGCCGAGAGCGTGGCCGCGGTCTTGCGGGAGCACGGTCTGACACAGCCGTATCTCCTGTACGTCGGCAACATCCAGCCCCGAAAGAACCTGCGCGGTCTCCTCGAGGCGTTCGCCCGGGTCAAGAGCGCCGGGCTGCCGCACCGTCTGGTCGTGGTGGGACGCGCGGCGTGGGGATACGCGGACGTCTTCACCCGCGCGACCGAGCTCGGCCTCGACAGCGTCGTATTCACCTCGTACGTGCCCCGGGCGCACCTGCCGGCTCTCTACAGCGGGGCTGCCGCCCTCGTGTACCCTTCGTTTTTCGAGGGCTTCGGCGCACCGCCCGTCGAAGCAATGGCCTGTGGGACGCCGGTCGTCGCGTCCGCGAGACCCGCGTTCCCGGAGATCCTCGGGGATGCAGCGATCCTCGTCGATCCCGCAGACCCGGGCGATATCGCGCGCGGCATCCTCACCGTCCTCAAGGACCATGGTCTCCGCGATACCCTCGTCGCCCGTGGCTACGAGCGGGCAAGCCATTATCGATGGGAACGGACGGCGCGACAGACGCTCGCCGTTTTCGGGGAGGTTGTCGCAAAACGGACCAAGCGGTGACTCACCCGGCAGAGCGGGGTGCGGCCATACATTTCAGGTTAGACGCGTCACTCGCTCGACTGCCACGCCCGGAGCCCAATGCCAGCCGCTCGGGACCCTGAGAACTGGGTATGGATCGACTTCGAAAATACCCCGCACGTGCTGTTTCTCGAGCCGATCTGGCGGGCGCTGTGTGCTGCGGGGTGGTCCGTTCGGGGGACGGCGAAGCCGCAAGCGCAGACTCTCGATCTCGCCCAAGCGCGAGGCCTGGCGGTGACGAAGGTGGGCGGCGGCGGGTATCGCACGCGCGCGGAAAAGATCGCGGGTGGGCTGGCACGGGCGTGGGCGCTCGGGCGCTGGGTCCGCGCCGAGGGCCGGCCGCAGCTCCTCGTCTCGAGCTCCCGCACGGCCTCGCTCGCGGCCTGGACGCTCGGCATCCCGGCGGTCGGGCTCGTGGACTACGAGCACGCCGAGAACCGCGCGGTGGCGCTCGCGTGCCGGAGCGTGTGGTTTCCGGACGTGCTGCAACATGCGTGGCTGCCCCGCTACGCGCGGCGTGTCGCGCGCTTCTACCCGGGCTTGAAGGAAAATCTCTATCTCGACGCGTGGTCTCCTGACCGGGACGCCGAACGCGCCAAGCTCGGGGTCGGCGCGACAGATTACTTGGTCCTCGCTCGCCCGCCGGCGGACACCGCGCACTACGCGACCCCGAAGAGTGACACGCTCTTCTACGCGACGCTCGCCGCGTTGAAAGAGCGACCCGAGGTCTGGGTGGTCGTGATGCCGCGCAACAGCGAGCAGGGCGAGGTCGTGAAGGGGCGGGTGAACGGACCGCGTATCCAGGTGCTGGACCGCACGGTGACGGGCCCGGCACTGGTCGGCGCGGCGGACCTGGTGCTCGGGGGCGGCGGCACGATGAACCGCGAGGCGGCGGTGCTCGGCGTGCCCGTGTGGAGCACGTTCGCGGGCCCGACACCGCACATCGATGCGGTCCTGTCGAACGAGGGGCGGTTGCAGTGGATCCGCACGGTCGAGGACGCAGCACGGGCCGCGGCGGGACCGCTTCCGGTCCGCCACGTTCCGAGGAAGCCCTTTCCGGGGCTCGCCCCCATCATGGCGGACGTCGAGCGGAGCCTCGAATAAGAGTGAGTGGCGTGAGTCGAGGCACCCGGGGTTTGATCGTGGCGGTCGCGGTGCTGCTGCCCGCGCTCGCCTCATCGACGCCCCCGCCGCGCTGGATCCTGGCGTACGCCGGGAGCGCGCCGGGGCACGGCCCCGCGACCTACACGATCGACGACTTCATGCGTCTCATTACCGTCGTGGACTCGACCGGTCAGTCGCGCCTCTGGCTCACGAGCGGTGCCATCTTTCTCGAGCTCTTCGCGCCGTCGGGACACGTCTTCGAACCCGACTTGGGCGGGCCGCAGGCGGACGGTGCGGATTGGGCGGTATACCTGGACTCGCTGTTTACGGCGAGCGGCGTCCTCGAGCGCCTCGATTCGGCCGTGGCGATGGCGACGGCCGTGCTCGGTCCGCCCTCGGCACCCTACCAGGTGTCGGTGATGATCCCGTATCCGGCTTCGCGCGACGCGCAGCTCCAGTTCCTCGGCACGACCTATTCCCTCTGGAGCCCGCGGGGCCGACGGGACGTGGCGCTCGCCTACATCGCCGAGGTCAGGCGCCGATTCCAGGCCGACAGTCTCCGTCACCTCTCGCTCGACGGGTTCTATTGGCTGCACGAGCTCGTGCCGCAACCGGACAGCGCGCTCCTCACCGAGGTCGGGAATGCCCTGCACGACAGCCAGCTCCGGTTCCTCTGGATCCCCTATTACGACGCGCCTGGGTGGGATCATTGGCGAGCGTTCGGGTTCGACGAAGCGTGGCTCCAGCCGAACTACTTCTTCGATCGTTCGGTGCCGGCGATCCGCCTGGACTCGGCCGTGGCCCGCGCGCTGCGGAACGACATGGGGTTGGAGATCGAGTTCGATAGCCGATTGCTCGGCAACATGCAGTTCAACGATCGCCTCGCCCCCTACCTCGCGGCGTTGCTCATGAACCCGGGGCTCAGAGATCGCGCGATCGCGATCTACGACGGGGAAGGGACCCTGGCCCAGTTGTCCCGCAGTCGGTCGCTGCCCGCCGTCGTCCGCTATCGGGGCCTGTGGACCACGCTGCGGCGGTGACCCTTCCTGTGACCGAGTCCCGCGAAGCACCCCACCCGACGGTCGCTGGTCTGCGCGTCCTCGTCGTGACGAACCTGTACCCGACGCCCGCGTATCCGTCCTATGGCGCGTTCGTCGCGAACCAAGTGCGAGCGTTGCAACGGGCAGGCGTTGCAGTCGACGTCGAGTTCATCAACGGTCGAGCGAGCACAGCGGCATACGCCGCGGCTCCATTTCGGATCAGGCGCCTCGCCCGCCGCAGTCGGTTCGACTTGGTCCACGCCCACTACGGTCTCGCCGGGTGGGCGGCCATGTTTCAGGAGCTCCCGCTGGTTGTGAGCTTCGTCGGCGACGACCTTCTGGGGACGCCTCGGAAAGGGGGCCGACTCACGCTGAAGAGCCGCATCGCCCGACGCCTCGGCCAGATGGCGGGGCACCGGGCCGCAGCCCTGATCTGCGTTTCCGAGAACCTGCGTCAGGCGTTGGATCGGCCGGAGGATCGCGCGCGCGCCCGGGTGATTCCGTACGGCGTGGACACGGACGCGTTCTCCCCAGGAGATCGCGCTCGGGCTCGAGCGAGGCTCGGGGTGTCGCAGGAGGAGCGCCTGGTGCTCTTCCCGAACACGCCCACGGAGCCACGGAAACGCTTGGATTTGGCTGAGGCCGCGATGGCGCGGCTCGACGCCTCCCTCCGCGCCCGCCTCTGGGTGGTGGACGGTGTGCCCCACGAGCGCATGCCGGACTACTTCCGGGCGGCCGATTGCCTCCTGCTCACCTCGGATTGGGAGGGATCGCCCCTCGTCGTGCGCGAGGCGCTCACGGCGGATCTCCCCGTGGTGTCGGTCGACGCAGGGGACGTGCGCCAGTGGCTCGAGCGAGTGCCTGGGTGCCGGCTCGTCGCTCGCGATCCAGCGCCGATCGCTCAAGCTTTGGGGGAGGTCCTCCAAGGGCCGCGACACGTGGACGGTGCGCCGATCCGGGCCGAGCTCGCGATCGACCGTGTGGTGGCGCGGGTAATCGAGGTGTACCACCACGTCTTGCAGGGCACCTGACATGTGCGGGATCGCGGGGGCCATCGGTACTGACGGCGCGGACGTGACCGCCGTTCTTGAGCGGCTCACGGGCGCGCTCAGACACCGGGGGCCAGACGGCGAGGGGTTTCACTACGTGCGCGGACGCGCCGCGGGCCTCGGACATCGCCGCCTCGCCATTGTCGACCTCGTTACGGGCGCGCAGCCGATGACGAACGAGAGCGAGACGGTGTGGGTCACATATAACGGCGAGATCTACAATCAGCTTGAGTTGCGCCAGGACTTGGTCGCGCTCGGCCACCGCTTCCGGACCACGTCCGACACCGAAGTGCTCGTTCACGGATTCGAAGCCTGGGGGCCTGGGCTCTTCGGGCGCTTGAACGGGATCTTCGCGTTCGGATTGCTCGATGCGCGAACCGATCCGGGCCAATTGTGGCTCGTGCGGGATCCCGTGGGGGCGAAGCCCCTGTATCTCGGATACCGCGGCGGGACGTGGTGGTTTGCAAGCGAGCTCGGCGCCGCGCGGACCTCGGGCCTCGTGGACACGGGGCTGCGCCCTGAGGCGATACCTGAGTTTCTGGTCTATCGGTTCATTCCGTCTCCGGGAACCCCGTTCCGGCACGCGTGGAAGGTGCCGCCCGGTCACAGTTGCGTGCTATCGCTCTCAGGCCCTCCGGCCGAGCCAACGTTCGCGCGCTATGACACGCGGTTTGCACCGGCCGTGGTTCCAAACACGGAAGGGGAATGGGCTGAGGCGCTCCGAGCGGAGCTCGTCCGGGCAGTACGACGGCAGCTGATGTCCGATGTGCCTCTGGGGACCCTCCTCTCGGGTGGCGTGGACTCGACGATCGTGACGGGCGTCATGCGGGACGCGCTCGCCGAGCCGCCCCAGGCGTTCGCCATCGGTTTCGCTGACCACGATGGCCCGCAGGAGCTCGGGCCCGCCCGCGAGGCCGCCCGAGCGCTCTCGGTGCCGCTGACGGAAGTGGAGGTCGGAGCGGGACCTTATGTCGAGTCGTGGCTCAACCAAGTTGCTGCACTCGGCGAGCCCATCGCTGATACGTCGAGCGGACTCGTGGCCGTGCTCTGCCGGGAAGTCCACGCGACGCGCAAAGTCGTCCTCACCGGACAAGGCGCCGACGAACCCCTTGGAGGCTATCCGCGCCACGCGGCCGAACGCTGGTACCCGTGGGCTCGCCATCTGCGGAGGATCCTGCCCTCCGTTCCCGCTCGCTTCGCTGCGAGCGACCGCGTCGCGCGTCTCGCTCGCGTGGCGGCGGAGCCCGATCCCGCGCGCCGCTATACCGAGATCCTCGCCGTCTTTAGCCCTGCGCAGGCCGCGGAACTCACCGGCCAGAGGGGGGCGGTGGATCTCTGCGTCGCGCCCATGACGCGCGCCATCGGAGACCCGGACACGGACTCCGTGAATCGCTTGCTCCGCGCGGACGCGCACCTCTCGCTCGCCGACGACCTGCTGACGGTGGCGGACCACACGTCGATGGCGTCATCGGTCGAGCTGCGAGTGCCGTTTCTCGATTTGCAACTCCTGGCGTTGATCGAGCGCATGCCAAGCCGCTACAAGGTGTCTCGACTGGGCGAGCGAAAGTGGTTGTACCGGAAGGCCGTACGCCCCCTTCTCGCACCTGCCTTACGTCGGAAGCTCCTCGGCTGGCGGGCCCGGACGGGGCGAAAGCTCGGCTTCGCCACCCCCCTTGAGCGTTGGGCGAGCACCTGGGTCGGGCACGCCGACCGCTTCCTCCTCGGGAAGGACGGGCGGCTTGGGTCCTACGTACGCCCCGATCTTCTCACACGCTACCTCGAGGGCGGGCGGCGGGGAGCGCCCCAGAGCCGCCAGCTTGCCGTCCTCTTCGTGCTTGAGTCATGGCTTCGGGCGCTCGAATCATGACACGCGCCACCGCAACGCGGCTCCGCGTGGGCGCGGGCGTCGTTACGGTCGGCCTCTTGGTCTGGGCCGTCGCCCTGTCCTCGACGATCTCCATCCTCGCTGCGTTTGCGGTGCTCGTGACGGTTGGACTCTTTCTCTCGCCCAAACCGGCACTCGCCGTGATCGGCGTCTTCCTGCTCGCCCAGCCCCTCCTCGTGAACCTGGCCGGCGGCTCGACCACGCCCCTCGGTCTGGCCCTGCATCGACTCCATCAGGCGTTCGCGATCGCAGCGGGCGCTCGGGTGGCGGCCCTGATGTGGTGGGGCCGCCTCGCGCCCGCATTGCGGCCCTGGCTTCTCCTCCTCGCGGGGTTTGTGGTGTTGGGCGTCGTGTCCGGGGTCGTGCAACACGTCCCTGTCCTCACGGTCGCTCTGGGCGCCTTCCTCGCGATCAAGTTCCCGCTCTTCCTGCTGTTGGCCATGACCATCCCGTGGTCCGAGCGTGATTGCGAGCGGATCCTCCGGGTCGCGCTCTGGTTGGGCCCCCTGCTCGTAGTGAGCGGGTTCGTGATCGGCCGACTGCCCCCAGATGTCCGGGACCTCTTCATCGACCACACGCTCGAAACTGAGTCCTTCGGACTCGACCAATTCAAGGCGATGCAGAGCATCTTCACCCATCCCGCGATTTTCGGGTGGGCGGTCGCGGTGACGGGGTGCTATGGGGTCGCGGCGCTGCTGGTCGGCCAGCGGGGCTCGGGCGGCATGGCCGCGGCAAGTATCGGCGCGGGCCTCGTTGGCATTCTCGCCTCGCTCCGCCGGAAACCGCTCGTGGCCCTGCCGATCGCGGCGGTCTACGGCGTGATGCGCTTCGTCACGGGTGTGCGGCGCTGGGTGGTACTCGCCGTATTTGGGATCGTGGCGGTCGCCGTGGCACGGGTCGAAACAAGGCGTCTCGAGACTGAAATCGAAGACGCCGAGGTCTACATCGATCCCACGACGCCGCTCGCGCCGCGGGTGCTCCTCTACATCACCGGCGTCGACATCGCGAACGCGCGCTTCCCGCTGGGCGCCGGGTTCGGGCGGTTCGGCGGCTATGCCTCCACCCTCGACTACAGCCCCCTCTACGACGAGTACGGGCTGAGCGGCCTGTACGGTCTTGGGCCTAACGACCCGTACTTCATCGAGGACACGTATTGGCCGCACATTGCGGCCGAGACGGGCTGGCTCGGCGCCGCGATCCTCCTCGCGCTCTACCTACTGCTCGTCGAGCGGTGTGCACGGGTGGCGCTGCGAGCCGTCGGTCCGGCGACGAAGACCGTTGCCATCGCGGCGAGCCTTGCCCTGCTGGAAGGATTGATCGAGAGCGCCGCGGGCCCCATGTTCGAGGAAGCGCTCTTCGCATTCGCTGTCGGCATACCCTTGGGGATCACGCTCGTTCGGGGCCTCGACACGCAAGGACCGCCCGAGGAGACGGCCGAGCGGAAGCCTGCGGCGCTACGAGCGACCTGACGCCCCGGTCAGCGCGCGAACCGAGGCGCGGGCTTCGCCTCGGCTAGAAGGGCGGCGAGCGTGAAGAGGTAGAGCCATTCGGACACTGCATACCCGATCGGAAACGCGAGCAGCCCCTCCCGACCCAAGAGCACCCACGCGGTAAGAAGCCGCAGGCCCACCCGGCCTACCGAAAGACCTGCAAGCAGTCGGTTCCGGGTCAGCGCGATGTAGTGCCGCTCGATCAGGGACGCGCCCATGTTCGGGACAAACCCCGCCGCCAACGCCCGCAGCACCTCGGAGACGATGGCGGCGTCCGTTTCCCGGAACTGGCCGTGGCCGAGGACGACATGGACGAGTTGCGGAGCGAAGACGGCGAGGAGCCCCGCGATCACCGCGGCGACCACGAGCCCCTCACCGAGCACCTTGAACACGTCGCGTCGCGAGGGCGGCCCCGTCCTCGCGACCTCGGCGCTCCAGCGCGCGAGCGCGAGCGGGACCAAGGCGCCGTCGAACGGCACGCTGACGACGGTCAGGAGCCGCACGGCATACTCGAGGTGGGAGACCGCCCCCACGCCAAGCGACATCGCGAGGAGGCGCTCGCCAAGCGGTGCCGCGCCGATCGCGGCGCTCGCCCCAACCTGAGCCGAGGCGGCGCGGGCGAGTCCCGGAAGCGCTTCGGGCTCCGAGCGCGCGTCCGGCCCCAACCCCTGTCCGGTTGATCGACGCAGCCACCACGCGCGGCATATCTCACCCGCTCCGAGACCTAGAGCCACGCTCGAGAGACCGCCGCCGACAGGTGCCAGGGCGAGCCCCGCTAAGGCACCCGCGCCCCGAAAGAGCATGGACCCCGTGGAGCGAGCGATCCGCCATTCGGCGATGAGCGCGCCTGAGAATGTCGCCGCGGCGCACCAGGCGAGTGTGAGCGGCGTGAGACAAATGGCGTAGCTTGCGACCGAGGGCC
>Ga0209415_10001910_pt1 | contig 39416 bp, 40 predicted proteins | sample PeaSoiSIISIP2007_FD_187696 | JGI IMG/M metagenome (GOLD analysis project Ga0209415, IMG submission 187696) | Peat soil microbial communities from Weissenstadt, Germany - SII-SIP-2007 (SPAdes) (version 2) | ecosystem: Environmental > Terrestrial > Soil > Wetlands > Peat | place: Germany...
CGCCGTCGTCTGGATTCCCCCGACGGCGTCAAGGTAATTGATCGCGAAATACATGAAGGACGTGTCGATCATGCCGACGTCGATAACGTTCATGCCGACGCTGCTGATCCCGTCGATGAGCGCTTTGGCCAAGGATGGCGAGCTTGGGCGCATGTCCCGGCCAACGACGAGGGTGTCTTCGAGCTTGACGGGGTCCGTTGTTCCGTGCCGGCTGCGCTTGAGGAACTGGGCCGTGGCATGCCCCACCTTCCAGGCCGCGTCTTCGTTGAGCGGATTGGGATAGGTTGCGCGAACGTCGTAGGCTTTGAAGATTCTATCGATCATGATTTTTCTTTGTGAGAATGGCGCGAGTTTAGCGGACCGCGGGGATCGGGGCAATGCGATCCAAATTTACGCGGTGGGTCAATTTGAATGGTGAAGCGATTTGGCATGCCCCCAGGGAGCAAGCTCCCAGGGCTTTGGATTGAGGTGGATGGGCGCCGTCTCAGCGTTGGTCGGCAAACAGTTCGGCGTCCGGGTTGGGATCGCCTTCGGCGAACACGCGGGCGGCCTGGGCGCGGATTGAGGCGACGTTCAAGAATCGGCCGGGACATTGCGTCACCTTGGTTTCGCCGTGGCCCAGAATGCGATCGGAGGGAATGTTGTAGGTGCGCATGAGATACACCACCAGGCGGACGAGAGAATGAAGCTGCCTGGGAGTCGGACGGGTGTTGTTGAAATTGCCGACGAGGCAGATTCCGATGCCGTTGGTGTTGTAGCGATTGTCCAGGGCGTTGTCGTGAGCGCCCCATTTCTGCTTGGTCCAGCGTGGTCCGACTTCGATCTGGCCGTCGCCGCTGTTGGTGCCGTTGCCGATGACGAAGTGATAGCCCAATTCGTCGAACCCGCGGTCACGATGCCATTTGTCGATGATGGCGGCGGAGCCGTAGGTGCTATCGCTGTGGTGAACGATGATCCAGGTCCAATGGTTGAGGGGCACGCGCGGGATCCAGGCTGAGGGAACGCCGGCGGGGGCTGGGGGAGCCGGGGTGTATCGGCCAGCCGCCGGGACTGGCGCGGGCAAAACCGGCGTTGGCGCGGCGGCAACCGGGGCCGGGCGGGGAGCGACCGCGACGGACGGCGGAGCCAGCCGAACGGCCGGGAGGTCCGCGTCGGCGGCGTCCATCTGGCAGCCGGCAAGCAAGGCGACGCCGAGGACCAGCAATAAATGCCCGTAGAGGCGGAAGCGCGTACGTTGGAGCATTGGCAGTTTTCCCTTTGGGATAGATCGTCTGACCGGTTTATCGGCAGATGCGGGGTAAATAATAGAAGTGTTTCCAGCCATCCTTGGCCGCTCCGGTCAAATCCACAGGACTATGTAACCCCGGCGGAATGGATTTTCCAGTCCGGCCCGGGCAAAAAAATGCATTATTTGGGTTAAATGAACCTGGACGAAGTTCCATGATTGCCTGCTATGCTTATTGAATGATCCGAAGGCAGACGGGCAAAGAACTGATCCTGATCAACCAGCAAGACCACTCGCGGCTGGCGGGGGAATTGGCCCGGCGGATCGGCAATGGGATGTTCGCCCCGCCGGGGCCGTTTGAATCGGTTGTTTTTGCAATTGCCGAGCACGATTGCGGATGGGCCGCGGAGGACTCCCGGCCACAGCTCAATGCCCAGGGACAGCCGGAGCACGTTTTCGAGGCGGATGTCCTGACCTCGCTGGCGGCGTGGCAGGCATCGGTGGATCAGGTGATGGCGCGCGATCCGTATGCGGGGTTGCTGGTGAGTTTGCACACCATGGCGTTGGCGAACCGGGCGGCGGCGCGCCAGCCGGAGGCGCTGGACGAAACCGCGCGCCACAAGACGTTCCGGGTCAGGCGGTTCGTGCATCTGCAAATCGAGGTCCAGGAGGCGTTGCGGCGGCGGCTGGAGATGCGGGCCGATCTGCCGTTGCGGGGCGGTCTGGCCGAGCAGGGCCGAGCGCCGGAGGAAGATTTGCTGCGGGCGAATTTCTTCCTGCTGGAATTTCTCGACCAATTGAGCCTGGACCTCTGTTTCGACGAGTTGCTCTTTCGGCGGATCGAGACGGTCTATCCCCGCCCGAGCGAGGGGCCGGTGAGCGCGCGGATCAGCGGCGATGGGGATGGGACCATGAAATTGAATCCGTGGCCGTTCAATTGCTCGAGCCTGGAGTTGGACGTTCCGGGCCGTCGGATCGCCGCCGGGCCGTATCGCAATCCCGAGACGTTGCTGATGGCCTGTGACTCAGGGGCGGCATGCAACGTCCGCGTGGTGCTGCGGCCCGCCGCCAGTTAAAATCGACCTGCATGAGACGACACGCTTTTTTTCCCGCGATGGTTTTTATTGCGCTGCTGGGCTTCGGCTGCGCGAGCAGGCAGACGTTTGACGTAACGGTGACGAATCGGCTCGGCGAGCCGATCACGGTATGGATGACCAAGGCCAAGGCGCAGGCCCCCGGCAATTATGAACAGGGCTGGATGCCGCCGGAGGTGCTGGCGGTGGGAACGACGGCGTCGCAGCGCCTTGGCGGCGTGGCCATCGAGCCGGGCGAGACGGGCCACACGGTCTTGACGGGAACTATCGGCAACGATGACGTCGCCGTGCTGCGCGTTTATCGCGCGGTGGATCTGAACGTGATCCTGACGTTGCATTATGGAAGTCCCGACCGCCTGGACGTTCCGCTTGACCCGGGGGCGACGGACATCGACATCGTGAAACAGAACGGGCAGATGACGGAAATTCCGCACGGCGCGAGGACGAGGCCGTAGGCGGCAAATTTTTCGGGGCGATTCATGTCGTATCAGCAGCATCAAACCAGCGCCAAGTCGATCAGCGCGCGATGCGCGATCGTGACTCTGAGCGATACCCGAACCCTTGAGACGGATGCCAGCGGCAAGCGGATCGGCGAACTGCTGCGGGGCGATGGGCACATGGTGGCGGAACATCGGGTGATTCCGGACGATGCCGAGGGGTTTCGCCGGGTGCTCGACGAATTGCTGGGCCGGGCGGACGTGGATGCGATCCTGAGCACGGGGGGCACGGGAGTGAGCCGGCGCGACCAGGCGATTCGGGTGGTCGAACGGGCGATCGAATCCCCCCTGCCGGGGTTTGGGGAATTGTTCCGCATGCTGAGCTGGGAGCAGATCGGAAGCGGCGCGATGCTGAGCCGGGCGAGCGGCGGCATCGCCCGCGGCAAGCTGCTCCTGGCCATGCCGGGCAGCACGGCCGCGGTGGAATTGGCGATGACGAAATTGATCCTGCCGGAATTGCGGCATGTTTTGTTCGAGATCCGCAAATAGCCCGGCGCGGCGTGGCCGCAACCAAAAAATATTACCGCGAAGGAGCGAAGCAGCGAAGTTGCGCGAAGTCAGATTGCCAATCATAATTGTTCGCGCAACTTCGCTGCTTCGCTCCCTCGCGGTGACGCATTTGACCATGACCGATGGAGCGGCGAAGCGGCGTGATCTTGGAAAATCTCCGCGTCGCGAGAAGAATTTGCAGGATATCAACACGGATTACACGGCAGGCTTCGGCTCCGGGGCGGATAAATCCGAGTCTTATCCGCGTTAACCGCTCATTTGAACGCTTGGGGGCAAGACTTCACTTCCGCATCGCGGGCGTATGGGTTATGCCCACCAGCAGACCTTCCGGGCCCAGCAGCCGCGTGACGGTCTGGCCCCAGGGTTCCTTCCGCGTCGCAACCAGGAGCTTGTAGCCCTGCGACTTCAGTTCCGCGGTGGCTTTTTCGATATTCGCCACGTCAAATTCGATCCACGCTTGTGGCACGGGAAGATTGCCAGGCCATTGATCCGTGCCAAAACAGGACTCAGCCGCCTGCGCCAAGAGCCACAGGGCAAAATGCTTCACGCCATCCAGCCCGCCCGTGTGCAGATAGCCGTTGGCGTCTTCTTTGAACGGCAGTCCCAATGCCTCGGAATAAAACTTGCGGCTTGCGGCCGGATCGCGAACGATCGGGCCAAAACCGGCCACGAATAGCACATCGATGTTTTTGGGCGTTTTCATAGGCGGATCTTCCGTAACTTATCTTAGGCGGCGCGCACGGGTATCCGCGTTATCCGCGGTTAGATTGGCTGGTTTCTTGACGGGCAGAATAGGTCGCGTAGGATTAGCTCGCGCTGGGCAGAGCGATTAGAGAATGAAAGGCGCCCCTATCGTCTAGTGGCCCAGGATATCTGGTTCTCAGCCAGAGGACAGGGGTTCGACTCCCCTTAGGGGTATGAAAAGCCCGGCTTTGGCCGGGCCTTTTTTATGCCCAAAGGTTCGTCCAATTCCGGACGGCGAAGGTGCCCGCCCCCCCTTGCGCTGACTCACCAACAGTGGCGGACCAGCCTCCGAGGATCGATGCGTCTTCCTGAGCCATGTTTACGCGCACAAAAGCGCCCTGAAAAACGAATGCAAATTTGTTGCAAAATGTAAGTGGTCATTGGCGATCAGGTTAGACGGCAACAGAATTTTGCCCATAAGAGATGCGACAAAACATTTGCATTCTCATGTACGTACGGTATTATGACGAACGTATATACGTGCGGCGAAAGGTCATTTATCAGAGGACGGCCATGAAACTCAAGCATCTAACTCGCCAAGGCAATTCGCTGGCCATCATTATCGACCGGCCAATTCTCGACATGTTGGACATCAACGAGCAAACCCCACTCAAGCTCACAACGGACAAGGGCAGGATTATTCTTGAACCCGTGAGCGAACAGGAAATCGAGCGTCGCTTCAGTGGGGCCTCGGACAAGGTTGAAAAGCGTTTTGGCCGCATGTTCAAGCGGCTTGCTGAAAAGTAAACTTCGCTTCGCTATGGATGGCCCGATCTTCCTCACGCTCGATCACGTGCTGCGGCTGCACGCTCGTCAGATAGAACGGTTTGGTGGATCGAAAGGTATTCGAGACATCGAACTAATCGAATCGGCAGTGGCACAGCCGCGACAATGTCTTGGAGGCGAGTACCTGCACAAAACGTTAGCGGAAATGGCCGCCGCGTATTTGTTCCACCTTACGAAGAATCACGGCTTCGTCGACGGCAACAAACGTATCGGGGCCGCGGCTGCCCTGACGTTTCTGGAAATGAACGGCATCGACACGGATAGCATCGACAAAGACGAAATGGGGGCAATCACGCTGGCCGTCGCGGGTGGAACCGCCGACGAACAAGCGGCCGCCGCGTTTTTCACGACTCGAATCAACCTTGCCGAATAGTTTGGTGAAAAGATCAATCTTCATCGAGTTGTTTCGTGGCTTGCCGGGCTATTTTTTGTCATAAGACAATTGGCCTCACGGCAGCGGCAAATCGTTGAACTCGAAGGGGACCCTCATCGTGTGGGCCTTCGAGGGAAGCTCTATCACCCATTTGGCCGGGTCGCCGATGGGCGGGTCTTCGCCGGCGTTGCGAACATAGTTGACGGTGTATTTGTTCCATGTGCCGCTGCCGCCGACTTCGTGAAATTGGCGGCCTGTGTCGTCGATGAGTTGCGCGTTGTTTTGCAGAAGCTGCCAGACGGTGTCGCTGCCTAGAGCGTTGCCGTCGAAGGACACGCTCAGTTGATAGTTCGACTCGGCCATTTTTTTTAAGGAATGGAATGTGACGGTGAGGTTGCCGATTGTTTTGGAGGTCTCGGCGGCGGCGAGGGGTTTGTCGACGGTCAGTGAATCCATTTTGTCGGCCACGCGAAGCTGGAGGCTGCCTTTGAGATGGGCGATCTTCTTCCCAGCGTTGTCCGGGTATTTCAGGGGCACGTTGCAGTCATAGAGCAGCGAGCGCGGCGGGCTGCCGCTGACGAAGGGCATGCGGCTGTTCACGTCCACCTTCATCGAATTCCCGGCGTCGTCGACGGCCTGGTCGGTCCTGGCGGTGGAGTTGAAACTCTGCACGCGCAGGGCAGGATCGATATAAACCCGCAATTGCACGTTGCAGTAGTTGGTCGCCCCTTGGGGCTGGGAATAGTTCACGCTCTGCTGGCGACTGAAAGAAAGGGCCTGGATAACAAAGCCGTCGGTTTCATAAATCGGCAGCTTCGGCATGTCGCCGCCCGGCATCTGGCCGGTGGAGAAGAGCATGATGCGGCGGGCGAGATCGATGTTGTAGTTTTGTTGGATCGAGAGATTCCACAAGCCGCAGGCTTCCCAAACGGCGGACCAAAACGGGCGGTTGGTGAAGTTCACGTCCTTGGGAATCTGCAAGGAATCCTGGTCCCAGATATTGCCGTTGGTCGTGAACTTGACGTCCGCCTGCCGGGCAAGTTCATCGAAAACATCCTGGGCGACGGCTTGTTTGAGATGGAGATTGATCAGGGTGACACCGGGCCGGGTGGTGGCCGGCGCGGTTGTCGCCGCGGGCGCCTTTTGCGAGGTCTGCGCCAGTGTTTGGGAGGCGACAATTGACATGGAAATCAACACGCCCGAGAGGAGATATTTCGCGTTCACGATATTCCCATCCTTTGGGACTGAAGACCATTGGTTGATGGAATGAAACTGCCTGACACGCGTCAAAGCGGTTTGTAAATCGTGAATCCCTGCGCTCCATGGCGATTGGAATGGGGGTACTCGACGATTCCGCGCGGTTCGCGGACGCCGGCGGCTTCGGCCTCGTTTTGGACCAAGTGCTTGGCGCAGATATATGGACAGGTTTCATCCCGCTGGAAAAGAACCGAACCATCATGGTAGACGTCGTAGAGGATCACTTCCGCGGTAGCATCGCTCTGGCATCCGGCGACGGCGCATTTGGGCATGAATTCTCCTTTGCGAAATCCTGTGCAACGTGATTATTGTAAGGGCTTTGCAAAACGCCGCACAAGTGCGGCCGCCAAAAAAATACGGTGTGATGACTCTGAAAAAGACCCGTTGACTGATCGGGCGGGGGCAGGGGATAATGCGGGGCATGATTCGCACATTGGCATTCCTGGCGGCATTGTTGCTTTGCACGACGTTCGCTTCGGCCCAGTATTGGGACAACTCGCTTTCCGCGGGCTATTCTCATTTCTTCCCCCAAGGAAATGGCGGATTGTTTTTTAGCAAGGATGGGGCTTATCTGGATGGGGACTTCGCCTGGCGGATTCCGCAGGTGGTCGTGCCAACGTTCGTCGGATTGGGCGTGACGGCGTCGGGGTATTGGGACAGCGAGAGTATCGATTACCCGATCTACTTCCAGGATCGGGGTCGGGATTTCGGGAACTCGGACCTGAACTCGGACGTGGAATTTGTCGAGTTGGAACCGCGGCTGGCGATGAAGTTTTGGATTCCCGGAGCGCCCGGCGTGTTCGTCAGGCCGCGAATCGGCGCGGGGCTGCTGGTGAGTGACTATTCGGTCGATCAGTTGGCGGCGGACCTCTACGGCTTTGAATACATCCATACGCAGAACTTCACGGGTGCCGCGTTTGAGATTCGACCGGCGGTGCAATTGGGATTCGAGCGAGGCCCGTTTTCGGTCGGTGGGGAGTTATCGTACATGGCCAGTTGGGGAGGGTTTGGCGCCATGGGAGACGTTCTTCAGGAGTTGCGGGCCGGCATATTCTTCAGGTTTCGGTTCTAGACAAGCGGCGGGAAATGCGCGGTGATCGTTGCCGCGGTTCCGCCGCGAACGGCGAACTGGCCGGTGACGGTCATCCGGCGCGGCTTTATCGTTGCGACCAAGTCGTCCAGGATGCCGTTCACCACGGATTCGTAGAAGATCCCCTTGTTGCGATAGGAAAAGAAATAGAGCTTGAGACTCTTCATCTCCACGCAGAGGCGGCTGGGGACGTAGGCGACGGTGATGGTGGCGAAATCAGGCTGGCCGGTGACGGGGCAGACGCTGGTGAATTCGGGAAAGACGAACTTGATTTCGTAATCGCGCCCGGGACGGGGATTGGCAAACGTGTCAAGAATGGTTCGCGGATGGGCGATTTGCCGGGCGGTCAGGGCCGATTTTTTTCCCAGTTGGCGGGGCATCACGGTGTCTCAGGCCATCACGGAGTCTTGTGAAAATCGGCGTCGAGGGCGTCGAGCATCGACGAGGCAATCTCGAACTTCCGGCCATTGTAAATCGCGTAGGGCGTCAGGCCATTGGCGGGACGAACGATCTCGACGTGATATTTGTTGAGCGAAGGGGTTTCCAGGGTCAGGACGTATCGCTGCTCGACGCGGGAGTCAGGGGTTTTTTCGAGATATTTATCGGCTCGGAAGGGATCGAATTTCGCGAGCAACGTGTCGACCTTGGAATCGTCCACCTGGCTCTTTGGCTCGGATGGGATGCTGAACTCCCAGACCGATTGCGGGGGCTGGGTGGTGGGCTGGGTCGTGGGTTTGGAGGTCGCAAGGGTCGGACCGAGGGCTTTTGGGGCGGCCGGGCGACGAGTCAGCACAACCAACTGCGTGAACGTGGGGCGCAAAACCGCAGGCGCGGGTTGGGTGGCTTGCGTAGCAGACGGGGTGGGGAAAATCGCCTTCACCAGGGAAATCTTCGACACGTCGGCCGGCACAACAGTGAAGACGTCGCGGTCGAGCAGATCGAGCGGGGTTTTCTGGAGACTATCCAGCGAGGATTTGGCGATCTTGGCAACGAGGCCATCGGAGGTTTGGACGAAATAATGGTCCTTGGAAAGGCTGTCGGGCGAACCGATCGTCAGGGTGAAGGCGGGAGCGGGTAGAGTCGTCGGCTGGGTTGATGGAGCGGCGGTGCTGAGCCAGACCTGCATCGTGGGATGGTCGAAGCGTGCGAACGCCAGCTCGTCGGAATCGTTTTTGACGAATTCGGTGGCCTCTGTGCCGGTGATGGTGGAGATGAGGGAGGAAATCGATTCGCTGTCGCCGGGCAATTCGGCGGGCTGGGTGATTTTCCACTTGTCGCCGTTCTTGACCATTTCCAGGGTCTGCGTGGGGGTGGTGATGCGGACCTGTTTGTATTCGGCCGGGGTGGTCGGCAGGAGGTGCTTGTCGCGCAAATCATCGGCGGCGGTTTTGAGGTTCTTGGCCAGGCTGGAATCGATGAGATTCACGTCGCCGTCGTCCACCCTGGCATACATGACGTCGCCGATGCCGGCGGTGTTGCCGATGTCCAGGCGAAAGCTTTTGCCGTCGGTGAGGGAGAGGTTGACGACATAGCGTGGGTGATCGAGTCCGGAATCGGCCGGGGCGGCATCGGGGCGGCCCTGGGAACGGAGATCGCAGAGGGTGCGGATGAGGTCCTGGGTTTGCCAATCGACGGCGGCGGAATTGACCGGCTCGGTCATTTTCCAGGCGGCTCCGTCGCGGTGAATGACGGTGCGATTGCCGTCGGAGTCGATGACGGTGACGCCGTTGACCTGGCCGCTTTCAATGCTGAAGAGCTTGGGTCCCTGGGGGGAGGAGGTTTGGTCGGTACCGACGGCCGGGGGGTTGGGACGGGTCTGATCCAGGTAAAAAACGACGCCAACGGCAATGAGGGCGATGAGCAGGATGATGGTCGTTTTGAAATTCATCGGAGTAACTCGGATTATTATTCAATCACGTCGTTTGCTGTAGACCATAAGTCCCGCGGCGATGGCGGCCAGCGGCAAGGCCGCGGTCAGCACGCCCACGCGCCAAAAGGCGAGGGTTGCGGGGGTCATTTCGCGAATTCGCGCGACCTGAAGCGCGTGCGGGCCGATGGCCAGCATGGAATCCTGATGCGCCAGCCAGAGGATGCTGTTGACGAAGAACTCGCCGTTTCCGGGAAGACGGGAGACGCTCAGGCCGTGGCGTTCGAGCATTTCCTGGTCGGGGAGATCGACGAGATAGCTGATGGCGAAGACATAGCTTCCAACGACGACAAGGCGTGATCCGCCGGGCGCTTCGGAGGAGGCGGCGGCGTAGAGGCGATTGTCCGGGGTGTTGTCGATGTCGCCGAACATCCGGCCGGCATCCGGGTCGGGTTTTGGATTGAAGGTGATCTTGGGATGGTCCGAGCCGAGGAGGGATTCGGCATCGGCGGTTGCCCAATAGTGGGGTGAGAAGGGTATGGGAAGCATCGGCGAGACGTGCACGCCGGGGGGAGGGGCAGGCATCGGGGAAACGGGCACGGAGGCGGCCTGGAGGAAATCGAGGCCTTCCAGCGGCGAGGCGATCGGGTGATTGCCGTACTGATTGATTTTGAAGACGGCCTGGCTGGCCTGCTCGGCATTTTCGGCGAAGTCGTTTGACTGGCGCTCCGGAGCGGGCAGCGATTGGTGAACGATCACGTCATCCGTCTTGGCCTGGATGCCCATGGGCCCCAGCGCCTGGTCCATGGGATCGGCGGTGGGGAAGAGCAGGACCAACGCCGATCCGCCGGATGTCAGATGCTGCTCGAGCATGGGATCGATCTGCGAGGGCTGGTCGGGCGGAGTATCGTGCTGGAAGCGGACGACGATCCAGACGGCGGATTTCATCTGCGCATCGGTCGGCTCGGGTATGGGGGACTCCTGCATGGCGGATTGCCCGCTCATGTCTTTTTCCTGAACGTCGAAATTATCGTCGCGCAGGCGCTGGGCGATGGAGGAGAACGGGGGCTGCTGTTCGGGGGACATGGCCGTGGCAAGCGGCGCGCCGCCGGCGCGGACGAAGACGACCATGGGCTTGGCAGAACTGGTGAGCGAGGCGATGGCGGCGGTGATCTGCTGCTCGCCGGCGAAACTCAGCTTGGGCGGAATGTCAGGGGCCTGGGCGGCGAAGCGGCTTGAGTCGGGGACCTTCCAGGCCTGGTCAAATTGCAGGATTTTATAGCCGCCGTCGGTCATGATGATGATCGACTTGCTTTTGAGTTGTTGCTTGAATTCGTCGAGTTCGGTCAGCGAGCCAAGATGAGAAATGCGGTCGAGCGCCGCATCGGCTTTCTTCTTCGCATCGTTGGCGCGCTGGGCGGCGCCCGGGGAGTAATCCGTGATCTGCTTCAACTTGGCAAAGGCGGGAATGGTTTTGAACGAAGCCACCACCTGGGAGAACTGATCGAGAAGCTGAGAGACGTTTCCGTAGGTGGTGCGCGTTTCGTCCACGCCGTCCTTGTAGCTGGGGATTTGCTGGTTGAGATCGGAATCGATGGCGGTTTTCAGATCGCTGAGCTGGTGATGGGTCAGGACGAGCGTGAGATAGGCCGCGGAGATTTCCTGCTGAAGCTGCTGATCCTGGACCTGATCCCACGGCAGGACTCGGAATTTGGCGACTTCATCGGTCACGAATTGATCGATCGCCTTGTTGACGTCGGGGACCGTATCGAGGATCGCTTTGTAGCCCTTCACTTCCCCGCCGTATTTGTTGGTGACGTCGGCAACGAGCTTGTTGAACTGGTCCTTCTGGGTGTCGGGGTCGAGCACCTCGGTGGTGATGTTCTTGCCCTTGGTAGCGTATTCATTGAGCAGGTCGGCGACGGGCTGGTAATAGTCCTGCTCGTGGGAATCGCTCTTGAGCTTGGGATAGAGAGCGACGATGCGAACGGGCTGCTTCAACTCCTGAATGAAATTGATGGATTGGGGGCGGAGGCTCTGCGTGCCGCCGGCGGTGGTGTCGATGCGCACGGCGCGCGATTCGGCGATCCAGGTGAGCATGACGGCCAGGAGGATCACGACGAGGCAGGAGAAGCCGACGTTGGCGCCGTACTTGATCCACCGCTGGCTCTGGGATTCGGACGGGGTTAGCGTCATTTCCTTGGGTTGGTCGTTTTTTTCAGGCATCGATTAGACCGTTAAGAATTCATTTCCATCGTCGTGATTCGAGCACCTTGGTCGTAAAGAACAAAAAGACCGCGGTGAAGAAGAGGAAGAACGCCAGATGACCGGTGTCGATGATTCCGCGGCTGAAATCGGTGTATCGCTTGAAAACCGTCTGGTCGAGGACCGTCCTCCAGGTTTGCGAGAGGAGCTTGCCGCTGGCCCACCATGGGACGATGGTGATGGCGAAGAGGACGGCGGCGGTGGCGACGGCGGCGACGATCTGGCTGCGGGTCAGGGACGAGCAGAACAGCCCGATCGAAATAAACAGCGCCCCCACCAGGACGATGCCGAGATATCCGCTGCGGATCGGGCCGAAGTCGATGCGGGGATTGGCGTACAGCGCCAGGATGGCGGCGTAAAGGAGCGTGGGGGCGAGCATGACGAGGAAGAACGCGAACGAGCCGAGGAATTTTCCGAGCACGACGTCGGATTCGGAGACGGGGGCGGTCATGAGGGCTTCGATGGTGCCGGTGGACCATTCCTGGGCGAGCAATCCCATGGAAAGAAGCGGGACGATGGAGACCAGGAGCCAGACCATCCAGTTGAAGAGGTTTCGCATTCCGGCGATTTCGCCGGGCTGGAAATCGTCCCAGAAGGTGAAGGAGCAGGCGATGAGGAAAACGGCCATCGCGACGTAGGCGATGGGAGAATAGAAGTAGCTGGTGAGTTCGCGGCGGGCAATGGTGGTGGCACGGGTCATGATTTTGATTTAGTTGCGAGTTACAAGTGCAAGTTGCAAGTTAGGAATTCTCTTAACTTGCACTATCAACTTGCAACTTGTACTTCCTGAGTACTCCTTGCCATGGCCTGATTGGCCGTGACCTGGACGAAAAATTCTTCGAGCGTCGCGTGTTCGAGACGAACCTCCCGCAGGGGCCAGCCGCGCTGGATGACGATGCGGGCGACTTCTTCGCGGATGTCGTAGCCGTCCTTTGGACGGAGGGCGGCGACGACGTATTGAGCGTCGGCGGACTGGCCGTCGAGGATTTCGACGGTGCTGACGCCGCTGACGCGGTTCAGCGCGGCTTGGACCTCCGAGCGCGGGCCGCGGCACTCGACCAGAACGCGGGCGGTCAGGCGGCGGCTGGCGCGCAGCTCGTCGGGCGAGCCCTGGGCGACGATCCGGCCGGCGGCGATGACGATGGCGCGGTCGCAGGTCGCCTCGACCTCCGGCAATATGTGCGTGGACAAAACGACCGTGTGATGGCCGGCGAGGTCGCGGATCAATTTGCGCGTTTCGCGGATTTGGGCGGGGTCAAGCCCGATCGTCGGCTCGTCGAGGATCAGCACGGCCGGGTTGTGCAACAGGGCATCGGCCAATCCGACGCGCTGGCGATAGCCTTTGGACAAATGGCTGATGGTCTTGTGGTGGACCGGGCCGAGCCAGCAGCGCTCGATGACGTAATCGATTCGTCGGAGGCGTTGGGCGCGGGGCATTTTTCGCAATCGCCCGCGGTAATCGAGATATTCGCGGACTTTCATTTCGGTGTAGAGCGGGCAGTTTTCGGGGAGATAGCCGAGGGTCTCGCGGACCTTCTCGGATTCGTGGAAGATGTCGAAACCGTTGACGGTCGCCCCGCCGCTGGTGGGCGGAAGATAACAGGTCAGGATTTTCAGGGTGGTTGATTTCCCGGCCCCGTTGGGACCGAGGAATCCAACGATCTGCCCCCGGGGCACTTCGAAAGAGATGTGATCCACCGCCAAGGTCTGACCGTATGCCTTGGTCAACTCGCGAACCGCAATCACGCTATAACCCTCTGTTCTTCATCATCGGCGACAATTATCAGGATGCCAGCAAGAGGCAGATAAGTAAGGTTCTCATCCGTGGATGTCAAGTTATCCATGCGCGGGCAACGGCGATGTTGCAGTCGTGTTTTCGGCGATGACGCGAACGACAAGCTCGTCGCCGTCGCTGAGTTCGACGCGGCGGTCGGCGGGATTGCCGTTGATGGAATACCTGGCAGCGGGTAGTTCGCCGTCGAACAGGCCGGGGATCGCGCCGGCCAGAACCTTCATGGCGGAGCCGACGTTGACGCCGCGCGGAAGCTGGAGCATGATCGGCTCGCGCACGGCGGTCCCGACGGTCTGGTCAAGAATGACGCGCACGTCCATGCGCCAGACATCGCGGCGATAGGGTTCGGCGAAGATCACGGAAAACCCCGCGCCATCGATCTGGCGCCCCTGCCGCGGCGGCAGAAGAATGAGGATCAGCACGCCCAGGACATTGAGAAACCCCAGCAAGCCCCACCACCGGTTCAGGCCATAAAAGCGGGCATATTTTCCACAGCCGGCTACCAAAATGCCGGTAAAAAGAACGAGAGCAAATTCGCCGGCAACCACGGGCGCGCTCGTCGGGTCGGGCGGGCCGGCATCCACCAGAATGAAACCCGCGATCTGACCGACGAGGCCGAGCCAAAGATAGTCCCTGCCCTTGAGCCTGGCGATCGTGCGACGCTCGTAGGGGCTGGTGTACATAATCAACTCGGGCGAGCGAGGATTTCCTGAACCTTGGCGGTGAGGTCCTCAAGGTCCCGCTCGGCCTTGCGCAGCTCGGCAAAGCGGTCTTGAACGCGCTCCACGTGACGGTCATCCGAGTCGTTGGTCGTGTTTTGCAACTGTTCCTTGGCCAGACGAAAGCGCTCGTTGGCATCGTGAAGCTGACGAAGCAAATCGTCCGGCACCTTGAGGCGTTCGACATCGGGTCCGGTCGGCTGGGGCTGCTCGGGCATACTTCACCGCCGCTGAAATTATAGCATCGGCGGCGATGGCTGGGGGAGGGGAAAACCCGGGTCAAATCATTTGCCAAATCGGGTGGAGGCGGTGAATCAACTTGAAATTGTTTGCTTCTTCGGCGAAAGGGTTCCGCATTCGGGGCACCGGTCGGGCGTGGCGCGGAGGTCGTAGCCGCAAACGGGGCAGTAGCCGACGCGGGTGTGGCGGTGGCGTAGTTGGCGCCGTAGCCAGAACGCGGGGAGGACGGCAAAGATGGCCGCGAGAATCCATTCGGGCATGTCGTAGAAATAGACCAGATTCTGCACATAGACGGCGCTGCCGACCTCTTGGGCGCTGGAGGCTCTATGGGCTTTGAAGTGAATCCAGTTCAGCGGGGGTTTAATGCGCGTGGGTTGGTATGAATAGTGGGCCCAATTGAACCTCGGAAGTGGGCGATTCCACCAAATGAATGAGGCGGGAATGGAAGGATCGAAATAATCGAGTTCCATCTGGAAGGTGCCTCTTGTAGCCGTAAATCCCAAAGCGTGGCCTTCCAAATGCATTATGGAAATGGTGCGTGGGCCTTGGATGAAATATAGAGTCGTCAAGGGGACTCGGAATGATGTAGGCCAGCGGGCACAAATAGAGAGAGTGTCAATTCCGCCAAGGCTCCTGAACCACAACACGATCGCCGCCGTACCCAAAAGCAGTGACAGCGCCGCAAGCCCGTTGAACATGCATCGGCGGAAGCGCTTCATTTGCGGCAATTGTACCGCACCTCAGTCAATCGGCTTGGGTAAATCCTCTGTATCCCAAACCCTCCGGTCCGTCACATAATTGGTGGGTTGCAAGCCAAAAGATTTTTATCGGTAATGGTTCTCGTGCCGATCGGCGGCGTTGGCTCGAATGTAAATGGGCGCCGGCGCTGTGTAGACCGCTGGATGGCCTATTGACGTTCGTGGCATCCGTCTGTCAACGTAAAGAGAATCGAGTTGCCGCATGCGGCGGCGAATGTTAAGGAGTTTCGGCCACAGGCCGACGGGACCCGGCGATAAATCGCCGGGACCCCCTCAACCGTCCCAATGCAGCCCCGCTTGTCCGACCTCCCTCGCCAGATGCGCAGCCTCCGGCCTTCCACAAGTCCAAAGGGAGGTCGGACAAGCGGGCGTGTCTCTGGACGGTTGAGGTCGGCCTGTGGCCGAAACTCCACTGCAAAGGCCGCGGCACGCGGCGACTCCTCCCCTCTCCTTTCGCAGACGGACGTTGCGAGCGTAAACAGGCAAGCCGACGGTTCGCGCATCGGCGACGCGTTGTCATATACGAGCCGACGATGCCGGACGGCACGAATACCGTAACCGATCATCCTCTTTATCCGTCCTCCCACGCCAAACGAGCCACGCATCCATGCAGTGTGAATCCTCTTCCACACTCCCTTGACCCGCCGGGCGGCGGCCATAACATCAGGCAAGAGCCGGTTTCCTTGCACCTCGGCGGCGGAAGTGGCCGATAACTGCCGAGGAAACGGAGTCGGCACATGCGCTTGGTCAGGGATGAGCCTGTCATGGAAATCGAACCGGCTGACGATGCCGATGGACCCGTGCCCGTAGAGGATGCGTCCGAGGAATTGGACGGCGATGCGGAGAGTTCCGAGGGCCCGGTCCTGGCGGATACGCCCGCGGTGGATACGCGGTTGCTGGAGGCGTTGCTGCTTTCCACGCACCATCCGCTGACGGCCGGGCGATTGGCGGAGTTGATGGACCTGCCGGCTACCAAGCCGGTCCGGCAGGCGGTAAAAGACCTCAACACTCAGTACGAGGAATCGCGTCGATCATTCCGGATCGAGCAGGTTGCCGGGGGATACCAGATTCTGACGATGCCGGAGTTTGGCGAATATCTGAAGAAGCTTCATCAGAAAGAGATCGACGCGAAGCTGACGAAGGCGGCGTTGGAGACGCTGGCAATCATCGCGTACAAGCAGCCAATCCTGCGGGCGGACATCGAGGCCATTCGGGGCGTGGCGTGCGGGGAGACGATCCGCAACCTGATGGAAAAACGGCTGGTGAACATCGCCGGGCGGGCCGAAGAGCCGGGCAGGCCGATTCTGTACGGGACGACCAAGCGGTTTTTGGAAGTGTTCGGGCTGAATGCGCTGAAAGACCTTCCGCAAAGCGAAGAGGGGCTCAAGGCGCCGGGGTCGTAGGCGGCCGGATTTCCCAAACGCTGGTAAAAGCGGTGTTGCCGCCGTGTTGAATCGCGCGCCAGCCGGGGAAAAACCAGCGGGTGGCCCCGGCCGAATCCTCTCCCACCATCCAGACGCGAGGAAACGTGCAAAGCTGCCGTTTGAGGCCGTCGTCGGCCGGGGTGTAGAGCAATGCGATCGGCACTTTCCATGGCCCGTTGTAATGAGCGATGGCATCGTATTCGAAATCGGGATAATCGATGTCGTTGTTCGTGAGAACGACGACGTCGCCAGGCGCGAGGTGGCGGGCGAGGAACGCGGCGGTGGTGCGCGTGTCCTCGAGTTGGTAGATGGAGCCGGTGGGAGCCAAATCGGGGCCTTGCTGGACCCGAGCCAAGCCGAAGGCAAGGGCGCCGAAAAGCACGGCGATGGGGACGGCGCGGCCGAGCCTGCGGGAGACCGGCATCGCGGCAATGGCATACACGCCCGGCGACGCGGCGAAAATATACCGGTCGATTTCTATCAGGACGGAATGTCTCACCAGATCGAGGGCGACGACCGTGAATAGCGGCAAGACGGCGGCGAGCCACCAGATCCGCTTTCGGCGGTCGAACGGGGGCAGAAGATAGACCAGTACGGCCATCGCGGCGGCGAGGAACCAATTTCCATTTCTGATGACTCCGAATAAGAGCCGCTGCGGAGCATCGAGGATTGAAACGGGCAAGGACGCGTGGGGATCGGTGAAACCAAGGCCGGTATGGGTGGCGGGCGTGCTGTGGAGGAAGTTGGGGACCCAGACGGCGGCGCAGACCAGGACGACGGAAACGATGACGGCGATGCTCTGGCGGCGCACGGGGCCTTTGAAAGACCAGAGCGCGTAAATGCCCGCGGCCAGGATGATGCCGAGATCGAAGTAGTGCGTCATGGCCGCCAGGGCGATGAACAGCGCCAGCCAGAGGAGTTTGACGCGGGAATTGCCGTGCTTTTCGATTCGGAGGAGCACGTTGCAGATGGAAAGAGCGATGCACGCCATGAGGGTGTAGGGTCGAGCCTGTTGACTGAAGTCGATCTGCGGCGGAGCGAAGGTGACGATGGCGGCGGCGATCACGCCGGAGGAGGGTCCGGCACAAAGGCGGACGGAATCGAAGATAAGCACAATGGACAAGAGTCCGAAGAGGACGGAGAGCATGCGGAGGGAGCGATCGGATTGGCCGAAGAGATCGACCCACCATCGGAGGAGGAAATAGTAGAAGGGTGGATGGACGACGCTGTGCAATCCGTTCCAGATGTGCCACCAGTGGGGCGCGCCTTCGAGGCCGACATCGGGGGGATTTTGGACGAGGGTTTGGGTAGGGATTTGGAAGAGCGTGTCGCCGCGCCCGGTGGCCAGGTAGAGGGCCCAGTACTCGTCGCGCCAGACCGAATGTTTCGTGAGGTTTTTCAGCCGGATGCCGGAACCGACTAGAAGCAGCGCCAAGAGGCAGGCGTAATGATACCAGGCGATTTTAGCCATTCGCGGGTCCGTTCTGGGGAGGGCTGGCGGGCCATACGGCGTCCCAGGTCCAGCCTTCGTTGCGAACCAGAGTCAAGAGAAGTCTCCGACGTTGAGCCAGCGGGCGGAGTGCGGATTTGAATAGTTCGTCTTCGACGACGGGGATTCCGATTTCCCGCAGAGACGCGAGGGAGGGTTCGGGCGGATCGGCGGCCGACGTTTCGATTAGCGCCGGCCGCAGCGTGGAGAGGAATTCGGTGATGGAGACGCGGGCCGCGCCGAGCGCGGGCAAATCCAGGCTACAGCCGCGCTGAAGTCCGCATTCAAGGATGGTCAGGGCTTCGTCGAGCGCGGCGACGTTGGGGGCGATGGCGGAGCTTCGCTTGCTGCTGTGGAAATAGTGCAGAACCGGATAAGTCAGATGGCTCTCACCGAGCAACGCGAGCATGGAGCTGAGAGAGACCAGATGCGGGCCAAGCGCCGTGGTATCGGCGCCGTTCCAGGCGCGGGAGATGATGTCGCCGGGGTCTTTGCCGAGACTCCAGATGTTCAACGCAACCTGGCGTTTCTGGGTGGCGGCGGTCACAACGGGGACGACGTAGGCGATGGCGACACCGACCAGAAGAAATCCGGCGGCGCCGGTCAGAACGGTGGCGAGTTCCCAGAGCCTCCCGTTGGGGCGGAAATCGCCCGTGCCGAGCGTGGAGATATTGCATCCGACGAAATAGATCCGGTCCCAAAAGGTGGGAGGGCCCAATTCCGCAAAGGTGGGGGAAATCGAATTGGGATTGGAGTTGAAGATCAGCGCCCATCCCAGCCAGAGCAGCGTTGCCCAGGCGAGCATCGTCGCGGCGACGGTGAACAGGCCGGTCTTGGTGATGATCCTGCGCGAAGAAGTCCGGCAGTGGGCAGCCAGCATGATGCGGCCGATCCAGCCGCAGATGTGTTTGGTCAAGGGTCCGGCGCCTTCGAGGAACGCTGTCCAGAGCAGGTCGATCAAGACCAAGGCGAGCAGCGCGACTCCGATCAGTCCGGAAATGAGATGGATCATGGCGGAAGCATTCAGGTGGAGGGAGTTTCCAGCCCTTTCAGGAGCGATTCCAATTCGTATCCACCGTTGAATCGTTTGTTTTGGATGAAGAACGTTGGGGTGCCATTGACGCCGCTGCGGATTCCGCCGGCGATATCATCGCGAACACGCTGGGAGTAGGCGCCGGCGGTCAGTTCGTCGCGGAAGCGCTGAACGTCGAGCTGCAACTCGGCGGCATATTGGGCGAGATGTTCCAATTCGAGCTGGTCCTGATGGCGGAAGAGCGACTCGTGCATTTCCCAGAACTTTCCCCGAGCGCCCGCGGCCTCGGCGGCCTGGGCGGCGAGACGGGCCTGGGGATGGATTTTGGACAGGGGAAAGTGCCGGAATCCGAAAGTCAATTGGTCGCCGAACCGGGCGATGATCTGGCGAACGATCGGATGGGCGCGCCGGCAATGCGGGCATTGATAGTCGCCGTATTCGACCATGACCAGCCGTGCGGCGGGCGGGCCGAGGATATGATCGCGCGTGCCCAGGGGCGGCGTGAGAGGCGGAGTTGGGGCGGAGAGAACCATGGACGCTCCGATTATTTTTGGGCTAATTCTTCCAATGCCGCCAGAATGCCGTCGGCGCCGGGATTGATGTCGATGGGCGAAAGATAGCTCCACCCGATGACGCCTTCGGCATTGAGGACAAAGAGGGCCCGTTGGGAAGTCCCCGCGCCGGGATCGTACGCACCATATTGACGCGAAACGGCTCCCTTGGGTTCAAAGTCAGAAGTCAGGGTGATATCAAGATTGCGAAGTTTGCGGTATGCGGCGTGGCAAAACGGGCCGTCAACCGAAATGCCGATGAGGCGTGCATTGAATCGCTCGAATTCGGGAAGGATTTCGTTATAGAGCGAAAGTTGATCTCCGCAAACGGGGCTCCAATCGGCGGGGTAAAATACGAGGATGACGGGCTGTCCGCGGAGATCGGAAAGGCGCAGCAGTTTTCCCGGCTCCATGGCAAGGACGAAATCCGGAGCGACGGTGCCCGGAGACAAAACTGTGGATGAACCGGCATTTCCCATGATGGCGCTCGGGTAACTCGGCTGAATATAAACCGGGGATCAACGGAAGTGAACTGAAAATCGCGGCGGCTTGCAGGCGGCGGGCATTTCCGCAGAATGTTCCGCGCGTTCTGACAGGGAAAGGCAGGCATGGTCATCACGATCGACGGCCCGGCCGGGACGGGAAAATCGACGGTGGCGCAGAAAGTCGCCGAGGAACTGGCGTTCGACTTTCTGGACACGGGGGCGATGTATCGGGCGATCGGGCTGGCGGCGCTGCGGCGGCATGCCAACCTGGAGGATGAGCGGGAGCTGACGTACGTGGCGCGGCTGGCGAGGATCGCGTTTGATTTTTCGGTGCGTCCGCCGGCGATCACGTTGAATGGGGAACCGGTGGGGCATCTTTTGCGGGCCGGGGATGCGACGCGGGCGGCGTCGTTCGTGGCGGTGGTGCCGGCGGTGCGGGAATTGCTGGTCAAGCAGCAGCAGGAGATCGGGGCGTCGAGGCCGAACCTCGTGACCGAAGGAAGGGACCAGGGGACGGTGGTGTTTCCGCGCGCGGAGTTGAAGTTTTATCTGGATGCGACGCCGGCCGAACGGGCGCGGCGGCGGGCGAACCAATTGCGCGGGCGCGGGGAGATGGTGGATATCGCCATGCTGCAAAAGCAGATCATGGACCGGGATTGGCGAGACGCTCGGCGGGCGGTGAGCCCGCTGATGGTCCCACCGGGCGCCGAGGTGATCGATACGACGGACATGCCGCTTGAGGGGGTGGTCGATTGCATCGTGGGAACGGCGCGGCAACTGCAAAAAGGCGCGGTCGGAACATGAATCAACGTTCCGTGGTTTGGAAATTGCTTCAGATCATCGCGCGGGTGGGGACGACCGTGCTGTTCGATCTGAAAACTTACGGAAGCCGGAACGTCCCCAAAACCGGCGGGGTTTTGCTGGTGGCCAATCATCAGAGCTATCTGGATCCGGTCCTGGTGGCGGTGCACCTCGACCGGCCGGTGAGTTTCCTGGCCAAAAGCGAATTGTTCGAGAATCCATATTTCGCGTGGTTCATCCGGTCGCTGCACGCGTTTCCCGTGCGTCAGGGCGAGGGGGATGTCGGGGCGGTGAGAGAGATGATTCGCCGGCTGGAAGAGGGCAACGTGCTGAACGTTTACCCGGAAGGCTCGCGAACGAAAACGGGGGAAATCGCGCCGCTGGAAAAGGGCGTGGCGCTGGTGATCCGCAAGGCGGGCGTGCCGGTGGTGCCGGTGGCGATCGACGGATCGTTCGCGGCGTGGCCGAAAGGCGCGTTGATGTTTCACCCGCATCCGGTCCGGGTGAGATATGGCAAACCGATCGACTTCAACGGCAAGAAGGGCGAGGAAATCATCGGCACGCTGGAGAACGAACTGCGATCGTTGATGGCGGAATTGCGCTCGTCGCAGGTCCCCTCGCCCGGTACTCCGGGAGAGGGATAGGGTGAGGGCGAGTTGGAAAACACGAGCGGCATTCGACCATTCCAAATCGCCCTCACCCCGGCCCTCTTCTGGAGTACCGGGAGAAGGGGAAAGATGCGATTCAATTGTCCTTGGGGACGAATATTTTGCGCTCGCCCTCCGGCGTGGTGTATTCGATCGGCGCGTGCGGATGAGGGCGGGTGGTCGGGGCGGTGGCGGGAGATTCGCTCAAGTCCAGATCGATGACGGCGGTGTAATAGCGCCAGCCGCGGCCGAGGAATAATTGGTCCTTCAGCATTTCTTCCGTGCTTTGCGGGACGACGGCATCGTAGTGCGTGACGCCGTTGACAATGACCTTCAAGGGATGATCCAGGTCAACCAATTGATCGTTCAAGTAGAGCCGGACCAGGCGGACGTTGTGCGTGGCCAGCTTGATCGTGTGGGGATCGGAGATTTCAGCGATCACCCTAAAACTGTTTTGATAGAGATACATCCCGCCGCGGCCGCGCGAGAACTGGACCTTGGCCTGCTCGCCGGGAGTCATGGGCTGATAAATCTGGACCCAATCGGCGCGGTTGTAGGGGGTATCGGAGTTGTTGGACTGGATGAAAACGCGCGGGGGATAAAGATCGCGCGTGCGGGAGCGGAGCTTTTTGTATTCGTCCTCGATGATCTGGGGCGATGGGACATGGCCGAGGTCGCGGGTTTCCGTGTAATCGACGTCGTATTTCAGATTGCGCAGATAGGCAACGATGGAGCGGGATTCATCAACGTTGACGACGTCGTCGGAGGCATCGTGCCAGACGATGCAAAGGACGTTTTCGAGATTGCCGAGGCGGATGCGCTGCCAGGAATCGTGGGCCGATCCGGCCATGGGGTTGATGGCGGCGAAATAGGTGGGGTAATGAATCGCCAGGTTCCAGACGGCGTGGGCGGCCATGGAATGACCGATGAGATAGACGCGAGCGGGATCGACGTTGGCGAGATCGGCGGCGTCGAGGATCGGCTGCATGACCAGGTTCATGCCGATCGGACCGGGACCGTATAGCTCGTCGAGATTCAACAGCGGCATCACCACAATCGCATCGGGATGGGCGGTGAGTTCATCCGTCATCCACTGGGTATAAATCTGCGTGACGGCCTGGGCATCGGGCGGAGGCTGGGTGAGAAACGCATTGGCAGCCGGTAGCTTCACTACCAGCGGCCAGGGATGGGAAAGATCGTAGAGCCTGGGTATGCCGAGGAAATAACGGATGTCGATGGGTCCGACTTTTTTGTTGATGTAATAGACGCCTGGGGCAAGGGCGGACCAGTTTTCGCGCAGGCGAGCGATTCGGCCGACGATCGACGGGGGCAGTCCCGAAGCGTCGATCTGGGCGATAATTTGCTTGCGCTGGCTGGTGGATGAGGCGTCGAAATATCGTTCGAGCAGGTCCTGGACCGCGCGGAGCCTGGGCAGGCCGGCTGGATCGAACCGCGGGCCGAGTTCGGATTGGTACATCCGCTGGGGAATCTCGGCGGCCGGCACGGGCGAAATGTTCGGCAATCCCGAGAACGACAAGAAAATGAGGCCCACCTGAAAGATTAACCGCGAAGGAGCGAAGCAGCGAAGGTTCGCGAAGTCAGATTGATAATGCTTCGCGCAACTTCGCTGCTTCGCTCCTTCGCGGTAAGCTCTTTCTCGAAACTCCATAAAACACAAGCGTCATCCCTCGGCGATGCTCACGGTATTGAGCACGTCGCCCTGTTTGATGGCGTTGACGACCTGCTGGCTCTGGGCGTCTTTCACCTGCCCGAAAACGGTGTGCTTGCCGTCGAGCCAGTCGGTGACGACGTGGGTGATGAAGAATTGGCTGCCGTTGGTGTTGGGCCCGGCGTTGGCCATCGAGAGCGAGCCGACCTGGTGTTTGTGGGGATTATTCTTGACCTCGTCGGCGAAGCGATATCCGGGCCCCCCGCTGCCGGTGCCGGTGGGATCGCCGCCCTGGACCATGAAATCGCCGATGACGCGATGGAATTTGGTTCCATCGTAGAACTTCTCGCGGGCCAGGAAGACGAAATTGTTGACGGTCACGGGCGCGTCCGCCGTGAAGAGATCGCAGACAATTTTGCCTTTGGAAGTCTCGAACGTCGCGAGGTATTTCTTGCCGGGGTCGATGCTCATCTTCGGGGGCTGCTGATACTGCTTGGGCATTGCGGGGTCTCCTTTGGCGACACAGGGTTCACTTTTCCAAGCGATTGTCAACGGCGCGGGCGGAGCACGGCATTTCAAAGGAATTGGACCGCGAATTTCTCCGCGCGGCATGGCCGCAACCCAAAGAATTTTACCGCGAAGGCGCGAAGGACGCGAAGTTGCGCGAAGAAGAAAACAAGAGTTGATTTTAGCTTCGCGTCCTTCGCGCCTTCGCGGTAACGCATTTGAAGATAGACCACAGAGCGGGGGAATGGTCATCGCTGTTGCGGTTGAATAAACTATGGACGTGACGAGCAACGAGAGGCTGAAAACCGGAATTCGGCACCACCAGGCGGGACGATTAGCCGAAGCCGAGCAGATCTATCGGGAAATCCTGCAACTGCGGCCGAATGACCCGGAGGCGCTGCATTTGTTGGGAGTGCTGACCGGCCAGCGGGGCAAAACCGATGCGGCGATCGAGCTGGTGCGTCGGGCGATCGGCGTCAAGCCGCGCTTTGCCGAAGCGTATCGAAACCTGGGCACTTTGCTGTCGGAAAAGGGCGGATTCAACGAGGCGGGCGCGGCATTTCAAACACTTCTCCAGGAATGGCCCACGGATTGTCCGTTGCATCGCGAACTGGGGGCCAAGTTCGCGGGAAACGAGTATTTCCAGCAGGCAATTTCGGCATTCTCCAAGGCGATCGAGATCAGGCCGGATTTCGCCGAAGCCCATCACGATCTGGGGAGCATGCTGGGGATTCTAGACCGCTTGGACGAGGCGATCGCGGCACAATCGAAGGCGATCGCGTTGAAGCCGGGATTTGCCGATGCGCACTACAGTCTGGGGATTCTGTCGAGCCGGAAGGGTCGGGCCGACGAGGCGTTGGCGGCGTATCGGCGTGCCGCGGAACTCAGACCGGATTTCGCCGATGCGCATCTGAGCATCGGGAATGTGCTGCGGCAATGCGGCCGGTGGGACGAAGCGATCGCGGCGTATCAACAAGCCATCCGGGTCAAACACGATTTTGCGACGGCGTATTTCAATTTGGGTCAAACGCTGAGCGGAGCCGGCCGTCTTGCGGAATCGCTGCCCGCGTTCGGCGGCGCGGTGCGGGCGAAGCCGGATTATGTAGAGGCGCACATCAGAATGGCGGTCGTTGGGGCGCACTTGCAGCGGTTCGGCGAAGCGCGGGCGGCGCAGGCGCGAGCGGCGGAATTGGCCCCGCATTCCGCCGCCCCGGTGGAAGCGTTAGGCGAGATCATGTTGCACGAGCATCGCGCCGCCGACGCCGCCGAGCAGTTTCGCAAAGCACTAGAAATCGATCCCACACACTACGCGGCCCTGAATTCGCTGGGCAATGCGCTGGTGTCCCAGGGCAAGTTCGAGGAGGCGGCGAATTATTTTCGGCGCTTCCTGGAACAATGCCCCGAATCGGAGCGTGGAATCGGATACGCGAACCTGGCAAGGACCGGCCGAGTCGCGACCGACCGGACAGAACATCAGCGGCTGATGGCGGTGCTGCGCGAGCCGAATACACCGGCCGACAACCGAGTCGCCGCCGGGTTTGCCCTGGGAAAATTCTTTGACGACGCGGGGCGTTTCGACGAGGCATTCGCGTGCTACGCCCAAGCCAATTTGCTCTGGAAGGAGATTCGGGCGGCGGCGGGCGAGCGTTATCGGCCGGATTTAGTTCGCCGCAATGTAGATCACCTGATCGGGGAATTCGACCGCGATGTTTTCGAGAAGCGGCGTGATTATGGGGAGCCTTCGGAACTGCCGGTCTTTATCGTGGGAATGCCGCGATCGGGGACGACGCTGGTGCATCAGATCGCCGCCAGCCACCCGCAGGTTCGCGGCCTGGGCGAGCGAACGGACATGTATGAAATCGCGAAGACCCTAGGAAACGAGGCGGCATCGCGAGGCAACGCCGACGCGGTGCGGGCGGCGGCCAAGGAGCACGTTCAACGGCTCGTCGCGATCGGCGGCGGCGCAGCAAGGGTCATCGACAAAACGCCGAACAACGTCAATTGGCTTGGTCTGATTTCGCTGCTCTTTCCGGGAGCGCGGGTGATTTGCTGCCGGCGCGAGGCGCGCGATACCTGCTTGTCGTGCTACTTCCAGTGGTTTTCGCAGGGGAATATATTTTCATTCGACTTGGCGCATTGCGGCATGGAATATCTGCAAGTCGATCGGTTGATGAATCATTGGCTCGGCGCGCTGCCGCTACGGATGCTTGAGGTGCGGTACGAGAACTTGGTGGTGGATTTGGAGGGCCAAAGCCGGCGGCTCATCGACTTTCTCGGGCTGCCGTGGCACCCGGCTTGCGTCGAATTCCATCGGGCCCAGACCACGGTGCTGACCGCGAGCATGTGGCAAGTGCGTCAACCGATCTATCGCAGTTCCGTGGGCCGCTGGCGTCAATATCAGGCCCACCTCGGCCCGCTGATGGCGGTGCTTGGACACAGTGCCGACGAGGTGAGTTGAAGCCCTAGCACAGGTTGCGGGCGTTGGCGCTCGGATTCGTCAAAGACCCTCACCCCAGCCCTCTCCCGGAGTACCAGGAGAGGGGGAAATGCCGTAGTATTGTCCTTCCACCGCATGCAGATTCGGAATTTTTCGATCATTGCCCATATCGACCACGGCAAGAGCACCTTGTCGGACCGGCTGCTCATGCGCGCCGGGGCCATCACGGAACGGGAATTCAAGGAGCAAATTCTCGACGATATGGACCTGGAGCGCGAACGCGGAATCACCATCAAGGCGTCGGCGGTGACGGTGTTTCACGAAGAGCATGGCGAGCAGTTCATGCTGAATTTCATCGATACGCCGGGGCACGTGGATTTCCATTACGAGGTGCAGAAGGCGCTGCAGGCGTGCGAAGGCGCGATCCTGGTGGTGGATGCGACGCAAGGCGTGCAGGCGCAGACGGTGGCCAACGCGTATGCGGCGATCGAGGCGGGGCTGGAGATCATTCCGGTAATCAACAAGATCGATCTTCCCAGCGCCCGGCCGGTGGAGGTGGCGGAGGAGATCGAGCAGGTGCTGGGATTCCCGGCGGAGGATGCGATTCTGGTGTCGGCCAAGACGGGACAGGGGATCGACGAGTTGATCGCCCTGGTGTGCCGGAAGCTGCCGGCGCCAAGGGGCAATCCGGCGGCGCCGACGCGGGCGCTGATTTTCGACAGCATTTACGATGATTATCGCGGCGTGATTGTTTACGTGCGGGTGGTGGATGGGGAGCTGTTCAAGGGCCAGAAATTCAGGCTGATGGGAACGGACAAGCTGCATCAGATCACGGACCTGGGGAAACTCATGCCGCGGCCGAAGCAGGTGGAGAAGATCGGGACGGGCGAGGTGGGTTATCTGGTGGCGGCGATCAAGGACCTTCACGACGTTCGGGTGGGCGACACGGTGACGGACGCGGGCAATCCGGCGGCCGAGGCGTTGCCGGGGTATAAGCCGATCCAGCAGATGGTCTATTGCGATTTCTATCCGGGTGGGACGACGCAATATGACGAGCTTCGGGACGCGATGGACCGGCTGCAATTGAACGACAGCAGTTTTTCGTTCACGCCGGAATCCTCCGATGCGTTGGGATTCGGTTTTCGCTGCGGGTTTCTGGGCCTGTTGCACATGGAGATCATTCAGGAGCGGCTGGAGCGGGAGTTTCACATCGAGATCGTGCAGACGGCCCCCACCGTGACGTACGAGATCAAGATGAGGGACGGGACATTAAAACGGATCGACGCTCCGAGCGAATTGCCGAACCCCAATCACGTGGAGGAAATCCGCGAGCCGTATATCGTGATGAACCTGATCCTTCCGGCGGAGGGCGTGGGGGCGCTGATGAAATTGTGCGAGGATCGGCGTGGGATATACAAGAAGACGGAATACATCGGGGCGTCGCGGGTGATTCTGACGTACGAGATACCGCTGGCGGAGGTGATTTACGATTTTTACGACCGGCTGAAGAGCGCGACGCGCGGGTACGGGACGATGGATTACGATTTCATCGGGTTCCGGGCGGGAGACCTGGTGAAGCTGGACGTTCTGGTCAACGGGGACAGAATCGACGCCCTGAGCGTGATCGTCCACGCGGAGCATGCCGAGCAGCGGGGCCGGAAATTGCTGGTGCGGCTGAAGCAGGAGATCGCGCGGCACCTGTTTGAAATCCCGCTGCAAGCGGCGATCGGCGGGAAAGTGATCGCGCGCGAGACAATCAAATCGGTGGGGAAGAACGTGACGGCCAAGTGCTACGGCGGCGACGTGACCCGCAAGCGGAAGCTGCTGGAGAAACAGAAGGAGGGGAAGAAGCGGATGAAGCGGGTGGGAAGCGTGGACATTCCGCAGGAGGCGTTCATGGCGATCCTGGAGAGCGGGGATTGATTTGATTCGGCCCGTAGCATTCACCGCGAAGTGCGCCCAGCGCCGATTGGCCGCAACCAAAAACTTTTACCGCGAAGGAGCGAAGCAGCGAAGTTTCGCGAAGAATTATTAATCTGACTTCGCAAAACTTCGCTGCTTCGCTCCTTCGCGGTAACGCATTTGACGATAACCGATCGAGCGGAAATGCGGCATGTTCTTGGGAATTCTTCGCGTGGAGAGAAAAATTTGCGGGTTAATCGCTTATCGCGGAGTGGCGGTGAAGCTGACTTCGGGGGGGGCGCCGGCAAGGCGGACGTCGGGGGGCAAGCCCAGAATCGTCACCGGCGCCGGATTGACGTTGTTAACGTTTTCGTCGCTGATTTCCAATATGGCGTGAGGGAGCGGGCTGATTTGGCCGTGTTCGAGCTTGTCGATCTCCTCGGCCGGGCCGATGACGTCGAATGTGGGAGTGAAGTCGCCATTGGCGGTGATCGAATAGCGTTTCTGGACGTCGGGCTGGAGCGCCAGCCAGATGGGAGCCCTGTAATGGCCGACGACGTCTTTCTCGGCAACCATAAGGGTTGCCTTGACCTGCAAGCGGTCGTAACTGACCGGCCCGGAGGAATCGACCTTCAGGGGAACGCCGTCAACGACGTGAGGCCCCGGCACGTTGAGTTCCTTGAGGGATGAAATGTCGGCGATGACCTGAGTCAGCCCGTCAACAATGCCTTTTGGGCCGGTCACGTTGACGGTGGGAGGATCGAAAGTCACGGATTGCAATCCCGGCACGTTCGGGGGCGGGCGCACGGGAATGGGACGGCTTCGCACGAGGACATCGACGGTAACGGTCAGCAGTGCGGGGTCGCATTTGACGACCTCGATGCCGGCCTCCTTGAATTCCGGGCTTTCCCTGAGATTGTCGAGGAGCGGAAAGGTTTTCTGACCGATGACATTCCCGGTATCCAGTTCGATCGGGATAGGGGTGCCGGTGGAAAGCGATTGCTTGAAGCGATCGACGTTCGCCTGCGGGCCGACAAGGTCGCAAATGATGACGCTGGAATTGCGGTCGAGCGTGGCGATTTTGTTGGGATCGCTGCTGTTGACTTGAATGTTGATCAACTGGCCGGCATCGGGCTCTTGTTCCTCGCTTTCGGCATAGACCCAGATGAAGACGGTGAGGGGAATGGCCCAAAGCAGGGTCTTGAGGAAACTGCCGACGTTCTCACGGGTAAGTCCGTAATAAAACCGGCGGAATTCCGAGAGCAGGGCGCGGGCGTGGAGTTGCAGCGGCGAGGGGCGCTGCGGCGCGGGGGGACGTTGGTCGGGTTGGGTGGGCACTTTGAGGTCCATGATCAGGTGGCCCCCAGATGGCGGCGATTCAACACTCCCCCGCCTGCGCCGAGGAGTTCATTGAGCAACCCGCGGAGGGCTTCGGGGGTGAGCTTTCGGATGAGCTTTCCGCTCTCGGCGACGCTGATGTCGCCGGTTTCCTCGGAGACGACCAGAACCACGGCGTCGCTTTCCTGGCTAAGTCCGACGGCGGCGCGGTGGCGGCTGCCCAGTTCGCGTTCGATCTCGCCACTCTCGGCCAGGGGAAATTGCACGCCGGCGTAGGCGATGCGGCCCTGGCTGACGACGACGCCCAGATCGTGCAAGGGCGAATTGGGCCAAAAGATGGTGTTGAGCAGATCGGCGGAGAGGTCGGCGTTGACGTGTGTGCCGCTCTCGGCGATTCCGCCGAGGCCGATTTCTCGCTCGATGGCGATGAGGCCGCCGATCTTGCGGCGTGAAAGAAACGTGGCGGATGCGACAAGTTGCTCGACGTCCTGGGTAATGACGTCGGTAAATCCGCGGAAAAGGCGCGTTTCGCCAAGCCGCATCAGGCCGCGGCGAAGCTCTGGCTGAAAAACGACGGCCAGGGCAAAGGACGCGAAGAGCAGGAATTTTTCGTAGAGAAACACCAGGCGGTCCAGCCTGAAGTATTCACCGGCGAACGTGACCAGCAAATGGAGTGTGATGAGTACCACGGCAATGCCTTTGAGCATTCGCGCGCCGCGGGTTCCCTGGAGAAAGCGGATGACCCAGAAGACCACGATGCCGATGAGGAGCAACTCGATGATCACGCGCCACCAGCCCATGGCCGAGATGGCATGGTAGAAACTGGAGATGTTGGAGGTCAGTTGGGAATTCATGGCAGTTCAAGGCGGATTCGGCCGGAGCCAGGTCTTGGTTCATTCGGCATTTGGCAATCGGCATTGGGCATTTGTTCTCGACTATATTAAAGAAACGGGCGGTCGGGCAATCATCCTTAAGAAATTCTCGGTTTATTTTGCGAAGATATAGCCCGAATCATTCGTACAACCTGCGAAATCGGCCCCACGTCATGGACACGGACAACGGCAGCGCCGTTAGCGACGCACCAGGCGACGACGGCGGCGGTGCCGAAAACCCGCTGGTCCGGGCGCGGCTGGCCGGTGATTTCGCCAATGAAGCGTTTTCGGCTCGGTCCGACAAGCAGGGGATGACCGAGCTTGGCAAGGGTGGAGGTATCGCGCAGCAGTTGCAGATCGTGAGCGGTGGTCTTGCCGAAGCCAATGCCGGGGTCCAGGAGGATTCGGCCCGGGTCGATGCCGGCTTGCACGGCTTGGTCCCGCCTGTGGAGAAGGAAGGCCGAGACCTCGGCGGTTACGTCCCGATAACTGGGGGCGAGTTGCATGGTCTGGGGATCGCCCTGCATGTGCATGAGAACGACGGGGAGCCGGAGGCGGGCGATAAGGGGAAACATTTCGGGATCGTTGCGGCCGGCGGAAACGTCATTGACGACGTTGGCGCCGGAATCCACGGCCTGTTGGCCAACCTGGGCGTTGGTTGTGTCGATAGAGATGAGAACGTCGAGACGCCGACGGATGGCGGCGATGGCCGGAATGGTCCGGCGAATCTGCTCCTGCGGAGGGACGGACATGGCCCCGGGCCGGGTGGACTCACCCCCTACATCGAGCCAATCCGCGCCGGCATCGACAAGTCGCTGGGCATAGTCGGCAGCCTCGTCTGGTCCGGTTAAGCGGCCGCCGTCACTGAAGCTGTCCGGGGTCAGATTGATGATCCCCATCACCAGCGGCGGGCGTAAGTCGGAGCCAAGCCAAAGGTTAAATCCTGATGGCGACATAGGTGGCTTTGCCGATAGAAATTAGGATTGCGCTAAGACAACAATAAGGTGATGTTAGCGATCAATCCAAGGACGGTTATGCTTTACCAGTCGTTTCATCGTTTGGTGTTTCCGATAGTAACGTTCACAATCATCGGGACAGTCTGGATCGTCGCTTGGAGCCAGGCCTTGGTATCTGAGACGGAGAGACATTCCTGGCCGGCGCTGCCGGTACCCCATCACGTCATCCGATCCCCGTCGCCCAGCGAAGGATCACTCCAGCAGGTTCTTCTCGAACACGATCAGGTTGTCGGCGTGCGTTGAGTCCCAGCGGATGCCGACGATGTCGTAGCCCATCGCGATGGCGAAATGAATGAATTCGCGTTGGTGGTTCATGCACTCACAGCGGATGTATTCGTAGCCGTGATCCTTGGCCCAGGCCTGCTGGGCCTCCTGCAACTGCCGTCCGACGCCGTGGCGGCGAACGTCCGGGAGCACGGCCCCGAGCCACTGGTAGAACATTCCGGGCTTAAGCTCAAATCCGATCCAGAATCCGACGGGCTTTTTGTCCATGCGGGCGATCAGGGTGAGGGTGTTGTATCGCCCGGTAAAGCGGCGTTTGAAGAAGTCCACTTCGCGTTTGGGGCGGAAAATGCAGTTGTGCAACTCCACAGCCAGCGGGAGCATTTTGTCGTCGGCAATGTCAATGTCGGCCTGGGCCACGCGGCAGAACCTCCAAAATGAGCGAGGGCGTATTGTATCGAAAGGAATGTCATTAGTCATTTGTCACTGGTTTTGGGATTTAACGAGTGACCAATGACAAATGACCAACGTCATTTTTCACAATTTTCCGAATTTCACGGCCATTTCGAACTTGCCGTTGCTCAGGGGGCGCGAGCGGACGACCTCGCAAACGTGGGTTGCGGATGGGCCGTTGCCGGTGATCTCGATCTTGCAGGTCTGGCCGACATCCAGCGCCTGGCGCAAGAGGAACGAAATTCCGCTGAAGGAGAGGTCGCGGGTCATGATGTCGAAGGTTGCGCCGGAGTTGGGGCCGTCAACGAGGGTCAGGAGCGCCTTGCCCTGAACGGGCTTTCGGTTTTCGCGTCGGCGGTCGCGTTCGACGGCGACGACGGGGCGCGGTGCGGCGGGTTGCGTGGGCGGCGCGGCGGGTTGCGTGGCCGGTTGCGGTGTGGACGGTCTATTGCCGCCCGAAACGTCCGGGTCTGGTGATCGCATCATAAAATTAAATGTGGGCAACGAAAGACAAAGCGTAGCGAGTTGGTTGCCGCGATGCAACGGGCGGCGCGGGGCCAAGGCGGAATTGGGTGCGTGACGCATTCCGCAAGCGTTCTACTTCCCCTCCCCTGGTACTCAGGGGGAAGATTCCCTTCAAGCCGATTGGGCCCATTTGATGAGGATATCGGCGACTTCGGGGCGGCTGAATTCCGTCGGGGGGCGCTGGCCGGTTTTTAGCATTTCGCGGACCTTGGTACCGCTGGGGGCGACCTTCTGGTCGGGGCCGTGCGGACAGGTTTTGGGGGATACGACCGCCGCGCACGCCTTGCACCAGGCGGTGTGCTCGAATTTCAGGATGGTCACGCCGATGTCGCGCGGGACGTCGAACTGGTCGAAAATCTTCTGGGCGTCATAGGTGCCGTAATAGTTTCCCACGCCCGCGTGATCGCGGCCGACGATAAAATGCGTGCAGCCGTAGTTCTTGCGGATCAGGGCGTGCAGGATGGCTTCGCGCGGGCCGGCATAGCGCATGGCGAGCGGCATCACCGTGAGCATCGTTCGATTTTTATTGTAATAGCCATCGATGAGCGTTTTATAGCATTGCATGCGGACGTTGGCGGGAATGTCGTCGGACTTGGTTTCGCCGACGAGCGGATGGATGAGCAGGCCATCGGTCATCTCCAGGGCGCATTTGGTGAGATATTCGTGGGACCGATGGATGGGATTGCGGGTCTGAAAGGCGGCGACGGTGGTCCAGCCGTGGGCGGCAAACGCCTGGCGCGTCGCGGCCGGGGGCAGACGGTATTCGGGAAATTCCGGCTCATAATTGGCCTGGATGACGTCGAGCGTCCCGGCGAGGCAGGCGTCGCCCTGCTTCCGGACCAGCGCCACGCCGGGATGGGCATCGTCCTGCGTGCGATAGACGTTGGGGATTTCCAGCTCCTTGTCGTGCCGATATTTTTCCTCAACGTTCATCAGGGCCAATACCCTGCCGCGCGAATCCTTCAGGGCGATCCTCGAGTCGAGTTGAATTTGTTCCGCCTGATCGTTGGGCGGGGACAGGATGACGGGAATGGGCCAGACGGTTCCGTTGGCCAGGCGCATATCTTTGCATACGGATTGAAAATCGGCGTTGCGCATGAAGCCGGCGAGCGGTGAGAAGGCGCCGATGGCGATCATTTCCAGGTCGAACTGCTCGCGCGGGGAGAGGGTGAGCGAGGGGAGCGAGGCCGCTTCCTTCAGCGCCGCCTGGGCGGCCGACGGTTCGACGATCCGATTGACGAGTGTGCCGCCGTGGGGCAGAACGAGGGACATTGGGAGAACTCCTTTGGTTACGAGCCTGGAACGGGGCGTAAGGTAGCGGAATCGACGCGGCAGGCAAGAGGAGGGAAATATGAAGCCCGAAATTCGAAATCCGAATGACGAATCAAATCCGAAACCAGAATGACGAATGTCCGAAAGCTTTGGTTCGTCATTTGGTCATTCGTCATTCGGGCTTGATTCGTCATTCGGATTTCGGATTTCGAGTTTCTGGCCGCGGGTTTCGGCAAACGCCTCGGCGTATTTCCCGATCAGTCCCTCCAGCCGCTCTTTCGGTTGAATCGCGTAGAACAATTCGCGATCGAACATGGCGCGGTCGTGGGCGCTTTGGCGGATGGCGTCGTCCATGCGCTGCTGCCAGGTTCGGATGCTGGGATGGATTCGAACGGCCTCGGCGCGGCGGGTGTGCATCTGGCTGAAAATCTCCTGTCGCTGGGGCGAACGGCGGGGTAGGCCTTGAATCTGATCGACCATCTGCATCTTGGCGGGGCCCATGACGGCGTGGCGAAGGCGGTGTCCCTCGTGGGCCAGACAGGGAATGCAGATGCGTTGGCGGCCGACGGCGGCGGGGAAATAGAGCGTGGCGGTGGTGACGCAGAATGCGGGCGCGTCGATGCCAAAAAAGCGTTGGATGATGCGGTCGTTCACCTGCTCGTAGCGCCCCCCGCCGATGCCGTGAACGAATTGGTCGACGACCAGAAGGCGGAGGAACAGGGTGAGGGTCAAGGCGCGCGGGGACAGGCGGACGTGGTGCTGGTGGAGAAATCCTTGCAAGGCCTCCGCGGCCGGGGAATCGGCCTGGTGGGAGAGGGGAAACGCGTCGCCGTCGAGGACAAGCCGCCATTGGTCGGCTTGACGGTGGACGCAGGCGCGGATGCGCGTTTGCGCGGCAAGGTCATCGAGCCAGAACGGCGCTTCGCATTGGTCGGGCGAGACGTGCAGATCGGGCATGGGGCGGCCGGGGTTGTCGATGCCGTGGGCATCGCGGAATTCGGCCAGGGTCTGGTTATAAACGTGGGCAAAGGAATCGGCGTTGGCCAGGAGATGGTGGACGAACGCCAGATACGGCTGGTTCATCCAGAGCCTGGAAGTGACGATGGACTGATGCCGCAGACCCAGGCTCCAATCCAGCCGGTACATGGCGGCGGTAAGTGCCGCAGAAAGAGCGGGCGTGCGCAACGATTGTTGGCCCAGATCGTCGAGGAATTCCATCGCCATGGGGGCGAAGGACCATCGCTGGGCGGAGTTTTGGAGGGCGGATTTCAAGCGATCGACGTGGGGGGCGGAGGGGGCGTCGAGCAATCCGCACCAATGGGCGGCGGCAGGACGGGGGTCGTCGGTGATGGGAAGGGAATTTTCGGGCCAGCGGAGTTGGAGATGCTTGGGAGCATCGCCATCAACGGCGGCGAAAAAGCTGTCGGCGTCGAGGCGTCGGGCGGCGGCGTCGATCATGGCCAGCTTGGCCCATACGCCGGGATGGAACAATTCGGTCTGATGCCCGCTGGCGATGACGGGCCGATCCTCGCTCAGCTTGAGCATTTGGCGTTGGCTGCGTCGCAGGTCGGCCAGAGGCGAGTCCCACGTCGACAGCCGCCTGTGGTTGTCAAGCGTATCACGGACAATCTGATCGGGCTGGGGCCAGATGACCAGGGCCGAGTCCTCGGCCGGCGCTTTCCAGTCGGGATACGCGGAGAATTCCTGCATCATGCGGATCGACGATTATGGGCAATAGCAACACGACGGCTCGGCGGCCGGTTCCTCAGCGGACGAAAGCGGATGCTCGGCCAGTCTGGCCACCTCGGTGGTGAGAACGTCGAGATAATGGCGGAGGCGAACGCCGGCGTCATCCAGGGCGCCGCCGAAATGGCGGGTGGGATCGTTGTAGATGAGCCGGACGGGGATTTCCGTAAGCCGGAGTTTTGCGGCGGCGACCTGGGGCCATAATTGCAAGGGGAAGGGATATCCCGGCTGGTCGAGGCGCAATCGCCGCATGGCCGAAACCCGATGGGCCTTGAACCCGCAGAACGCATCGGTCAGCCCGAGTTGAAAAAGATCGTTCAGGATGGTGGTGATGGCGACGTTGACGGCGCGGCGATCGGTGGGGGGAAGATCGTCGTTGCTTCGCGGGTGAAGATAACGCGAACCACTGACGATGTCCCATCGGTCGGTTTGGATCTCCCGGATGAAATGAGGGATCATCTCCGGCTCATGCTGCTCGTCGCAATCCATGGTAATGACCCACTCATAGCCGGCGCCGTCGGCAAAGGCGAAGGCGTCGATGAGGCTCTGGCCATAGCCGCGGTTTTCGGCCCGGCGGATAAGGCGGATGTCGGAGCGGGCGGCGAGGATTTGGCCCGTTCCGTCGGTGCTGCCGTCGTCAACGACCAGCACGTCCGGCCAGAACTGGCGGACCTTGTTCAGCACCCGGTCGACGTACTTCAACTCGTTAAAGACGGGGATGGCTATGAGTAATCGCAATGCTCTGCTCCTTGAAAACCCTGGTCCTTGAAAAGCACCCGCCATGCCGGTGATAGTAGAACCGCCGAAAATCAACGTCAACCGGAGAATTCCGATCCGCCAGCCCGAATTAGCGATTCTGTTTGAAGACGACCGCCTGATCGCGGTGGCCAAACCGGCGCATCTGGCGACGATACCCGGCCGAGGGATGACGGACAGCGTTTTACAGATGCTGTCGCGGCAAACCGGCCTTCCGTGCACGGGGACGGCCGATCCGCGGCTGCGGGTGGTTCATCGGCTGGATAAGGAGACCAGCGGAACGCTGCTGCTGGCAAAGGACGTGGCGGCCCAGCGGCATCTTTCCGAGCAGTTTCAGAACAACCGGGTGCAAAAGGAGTATCTGGCGCTGGTGCTCGGCCGGCCGCAAATGGACGAGGGGGAAATCGACGCGCCGATTGCGCCGCATACCACGAGCCGGGACCGAATGGCGGTGACCAAGCACGGGCGGGCGGCGCGCACGGCGTGGAAGGTGGAGCGGAGGATGCGGCAATTCACGCTGCTACGCTGTTATCCGAAAACGGGAAGGACGCACCAAATCCGGGTGCATTTGAAATATGTCGGCTTGCCGCTGGCCATTGACCCGCTCTACAACGCGCCTGGGCCGGGGGGACGAATCGGGATCTTCCTCAGCGACTACAAGCGTGATTACCGCCCCACCGCCGGCCAGGAGGAACGGCCGCTCATTGCCCGATTGACGCTGCACGCGGAGAAGCTGGGATTTGTGAATCCGGATGGGCGCCAGGTGACGATTGAATGTGCGCCTCCGAAGGATTTTCGGGCGGTGATTGCGCAGCTTTCAAAGCTCTAAACCGCTGCCGCAAACCTCGGCAATTCAAAGGCCTTGCGGCGCAGTTGCATCGTTTTTAGGCGGGAGAGATACTTGGCACACAATCGATGGCTTGGAACGGGTGCTGCATCAAAATCGGCTGATTTTTCAGACTTTTTTTGCAATCTGTGAACGGCGGCGAAATGCCGTCGGCCGGCGGTTGGCATCGGAATTGTATGCAGGCGGTGGGATGGTGGTCATGCATCGGCATTCCGTGTAAACTTCCGGTGGAATCGGCACGTCAGCCAAAACGTTCGACGTGCCGGGTGAGACTCGAGTTTGATACGGAGGAAAGTCCGATGCAGATGATTGAAGCGGTCATTAAGCCGCACAAGATCGACGCGGTGAAAACGGCGCTGGCGAAGATGGGAATTTTGGGAGTGACGGCGGTCGAATGCAAGGGATTCGGCCGGCAAATGGGTCATACGGAGCGCTATCGCGGCGCGAAGATGGACGTCGGGTTCGTCCCGAAGGTGTTGATCAAGGTTTGCGTGAAGTCGGAAGACCTGGAAAAGGCCACGACCGCGATCATCGAGGCGGCGCGGACGGGAGAAGTAGGCGACGGGAAGATCTTCATCCATCCGATCGCCCAGGTCATTCGCATCCGAACGGGCGAGACCAACGAGCAGGCGCTGTAACCGCCAGGAGGCAGGGCGCGGGGGATTTGGGACGTCCATGAACGGCGAGTATCATTCCTCGGGGGATAACGGCAGGTCCAAGGGCCGGCGCTTGCGTATCGGGAAAGTGGGGATTCGCATCGACTGGCCGCGATGGCTGCGGCTGATTCAGCGGAAGCGTCGGCTGGCGGCGCGGCCGGAGGCGGCTAATGCGCCGACGCTTGGGGCCGAGTATTTTGCCGCCGCCACCGTGAGCAGCTTCCAACTCGAAGGGATTCAAGTCGATCCATCGGAAGTGACGGCGGCGATGACGCAGGGATGGTCGGGGAGGGTATTCCGCTCGCGCACCAGCCAGCGCATCCGCAATCACGTCGCCATACTTCGCCGGATTGAATCCTCGCTGCGCGCCGGCGCCGCGATCACCTCGCAGACGGTGGTCCGATGGTACACGTCGATTAGTTGCGGGCTGTCGCTGGCGTCGTTGGAAGAGACGAACATGGCCCGGCTGGACAACGTGGTGCGGCGAATGAACTGCCCGCAATTTCGGCTTCAGCCGGCGATCACCGAAATCGCCCACGTACACGTGCAACTCAACGCCGATCCGCTGGTGCCGAGTTTCAACGGAATCCTCAACCGCCTGCTGTTGCAATACCATCTCGGCCGATGCGGGCTGCCGCGCGTGACGTTCAACCCTGCGGTTGATTCAACCGTACTCAAGGACGAGCCGCGATTGCTGAGGAGAATCCTCGAATTGGTGGACTTGGCGTACGAGATGATGGTGGGCTGATCCGGACGGATACGGGATTCGCATTTCATTCGCTAGGGTAATCGGGGACTATTGGCCCACACCCGCCAACAAGCTCAGAGCAAACAATGTCATCACTGTCTTGCTCTCGCGCAAATGGGATCAACTCCCGCCGGATCCCTGCTTTTGGCCAGCGCTTCGACAACGGCAGAATTTCCTCGATGCCGCAGAAATGCCAAGGCTCGAATTGAGTGAAAACATCAAAGCCGAGCGCGCGATGCTGCGCCAGCCAAACATATTCAGGCGGAGCTTCTAGTCCGCAAGTGCGAAATGCCTGTTGCAACTGGTCTAGCGTTGGTTCTTTCATGCCTCCAGTGATTCTTAAGCGGCTCTTGGTCGTAAAAGTGAATCATACAAAACCTCCTGGCCATAGGCGATGGCAATGTCTCTCGGTGTCGCACCATCTGTTGTCCTTGCAGTCTCGTCTGCTCCAAGCTCTATGAGCGATTGGACGGTTGACAATCTGGTAGCCCGGCGGCCATGCCGACCAGAAGTGTCCAAGTCGCTATCCACTGCGAGGTGCAGCGGCGTCCATCCATTCCGGTCCGTGGCGGCAAGGTCTGCTCCGTGAGCTACAAGCAATCTGATGGCCTCCGAATTGCAATCCTCGGCGGCGAAATGGAGAAGCGACCACTCCAGCTTCTGGTCTCTGTGATTAATGTCGCCGCCAACATCAAGATAACGCCGAACGTCCTCAACTCGTAGGCCGTAAGAGCTTCTAAAAATAGCCAATCGAACTATGGAGTCGCCGCCAACAAATCATCACGCAGCCGAGCGTCATGAAC